>Ga0099822_1005646_pt1 | contig 16319 bp, 6 predicted proteins | sample CowpeawhiteBW_FD_76839 | JGI IMG/M metagenome (GOLD analysis project Ga0099822, IMG submission 76839) | Root nodule microbial communities of legume samples collected from California USA - Cow pea white BW | ecosystem: Host-associated > Plants > Roots > Nodule | place: USA: California | collected...
CTTGACACGTGTCCTGTACGGACACGGTGTTAACTCCAACTTAACGGAGAGGACCAAATTGAATCTCTTTAGAAAATTGGGGTACCAAATTGAACATTCCTAAAGTTCGGGTACCAAATTGAATTTTCCAAAAAAGTTTGGGTACCAAATGTGTATTTATTCCTTAATATTTTTAAGAACTAAAGACTAGTAAAGAAAACGAAACTACCAGTTAGATAAAGAGCTCCATCAACAAGGAGTCCAGTGCAGTGGATAGGAAGAGTCAATACCTCATTAAAGGCTGCACCAATCATTTGCAGACCAACAGGAAGGCCTGCAGGTCCATCCTCAACAAAGCCACATGGCAAAACCAAGGCAGGTAATCCAGCTAGATTAACGTTTACCTGTAAAATTACAAAGCATCAGTAAAGGTCAAAAACTATGTTTGATATGTTACTGTATATGAATGAAATTTCAGACATTACAGAGAATATCAAACTCTTAACGATTGTATAATTAGGTATGCTCAATGGTGACTTAATTCCAATAGGAAATTCCCTTGTTGAGCCTCTAGAACTCATGCAACGCAACCAACCTGACCGTTAATGGTTAGCAAATATAATTCCTGGATGAGTTAACACCCATCTTGATTTTCTAAGGCTTAATCTACAATTTTTGTCTAGATATCCTGCTCAAGAATGAAATGCTTACGGTCATAATATCGCCTGCATACATAGCTAAAGGATCATTTTTCTTTTCACCTGCAAGTGCCAAAGGCAATAAAAATTTTAGCACTGCAGACACTGAAGTGCAATAATGCAAACGCAAAGAGTTGAAGATGCTAACCAATTTTATAAGCAGCTGAAGGAGCTGCAGGGGAAATCAAGATGTCATTTTGACTCAGTGCCTCCTTAAAGCTATTCCTAATTATGGTCCTTACCTGTAACAACACTCACAAATATTGAATATTGTCCACAAAACACTAAACATCTAGAAGAAGATGAAATTGATTAACTCCAGAAACTTAAAACTTCTTAAAGAGACATGTATTTGCACGTATGAAACTGAATTCACAATTATTAGGACTTAGATCAGAGATCTACTAAGAAATAAATAAAATAATATTATTAGTACCTGCTGTGCACGTTTGTAATATGCATCATAGTAACCAGCTGAGAGGGCATATGTTCCCATTAAAATTCTCATTTTGACCTGAGACATTTAAAATTGAAAGGTAGCTTAAATAGAAAATTGAAAGGTAGCTTAAATAGCAATGCCAACACATTTGAACCATTTCTCTAAAACCGGTGTAAGTAAAGGTAAGCTACCACTCATCTTGGAGTCAAATTTGAAATTAAGAAAGAAGAAGAGATGAGTACCTCAGAACCAAACCCTTCAGCTCGGGAACCTCCATAAAGAGAATCTAGTTCGTCAGCATAAACTTGGTTTCCATATCTAAAAATATATACAAATGGCCAATTAAAGTCAGGCCAATGGTTTATCAATGAAAATGTATTTCAGAGGGGAGAGAATTAAGAAAGGTGGTTTGAGTCACTGACCTGATACCATCATAGCGAGACAAGTTGGAAGATGATTCAGACACAGCAAGGATATAATATGCAGGCAACCCAAGGGAAAAGGATGGCAGTGAGACCTGTAACAAGTTCATAGCAAAAGAAAAGGACATCCTGAAATATAAACTGCAATAATACAAACTTCAAAAGAACCAATAGAAGTTGCCATTCATAGAGAAAAATGATACGGACCTCATTCACAGAGCATCCTAATTCCTCAAAATGCATAGCAGCAGCACGAATTGCTGAAATTACTCCAGCATCAACACCCTTGTCAATTGTTTCACGGATCAGACCAACTCTCAGTCCCTTCAAGGGTTTACTTTCCAAGGAGCTCACAGAGACAAAGTGGGACTGAAAGTCAGGCACATCCTGAAAAACGAAACCATATTATTGAAAAGACATTGGCTTAATAAGAAGAAATAAATAACGCTTACATTCACTGATTTCAGAAATCACCAATCTAATTGAGGAACAGAATTTAATGAACATTATTAATATCCCTTGCAAACAATGAGAAATTGGAAGGATTATAACAGTTAGACCAAACTTTGTGAAAACTCATATTTCTCCTACCTGCTTACTTGACGTGGCATCAAATCTATCATGACCAGCAATTGCATGAAGGAGAATCCCAGTATCGGCAACTGATGAACCAAAGCAGCCAATGGTATCAAGTGATGATGCATATGCCATAAGTCCAAATCTTGAAACACGCCCATATGTTGGCTTCAAACCTACAACACCACAAAAAGATGCCGGCTGCCTCACACTTCCGCCTGTGTCACTTCCCAACGATACAACACACTGCCTGGCAGAAACTGCAGCTGCTGATCCTCCTGATGATCCTCCTGGCACCCTAGACTCATCCCACGGGTTGGCAGTCACCTATTGAATGAACATATGCAGCACCTGAGTAAACCAATCGCAGTTATAAATGGGAAATACAAATAATAGGACCCACACACAACCCCTCTTTTATTCCATTAAGCTTTGCAATAACAGAGGGGAGATAACACAGCAGGAATGAAAATTAGCAACACATTAATGCATGTAAGGTCTATCAAGTCATTCATTGACAATTTTAATTCTCCATTTTCTATACCAAACATACAATGAAATCCTGCTTTCAACATACAACAGCTAATCAATATTTCAACTCCTAGACACAAATGAAAAACAGAGTCATAAAGTCACCCATCCTCAAATTCATTACAAATAATAATGCAAAGTGGGCATTTGACATTTTAGAACATACATTCTTAGACACACCAAGCATCCCACAATGCTCTTAAAATCACACCATTCCTTCTGAATCTTCAATCGCCTTTCTAATTAGGAAAAAATATCTTCACAATCTTTCTATTCATTTCAACATATTTTATTTTCTCTTTTAAAGGTTGTAATTATTACAAATAGAAATGATGAAAATGTAACTCATCTAATTGGTATCAAAGCATATCAGAGTCTGCCTTAGCATTGTTTGCAGGGTCTATTGTACAACCCATTATCGGGTCCTCCTTTATTCCCATACTTGATGTCATCGAAGTAGGGGAAGTCGGGGGATATGTTGAAGATCTCATATCATCTTGGGATTTGACCAAATAATAATAGATAGATGTGTACAAACCTCACCTTATTAAACTAATTTTGTAAGATTGAATTGGACTTAAAGTTTACTCTCTTAAAGTAATCTAACAAACTCTCAATTTCAAAACATCAACAATAGTGTGTGTGAGAAAAATTCAGTGAGAGCCCTACCTACACAGATATCCTCCTCTCTTGCCTCATTTCTGACTTAAAATACTTCCTATATAATAATAAAAATAATAAAATAAGGATTAAAGGAATATTAAGACAATGAAGAATATCCAAAATTTGATTTTATTATCAACTTTTAAAACTAATAAGTTTTGCCCATGTATTTTTAAAGAGAAAAAAAAAAGATGTACTAACATCTTAAAATTGTGTTACATTGCCATTTATATGGTAAATTTGTTGACTTTATAAGTTATATGGGTGGTGATAATTTGTGATTGGACGACTGAGACGCCAATTACACCTTTTTTTTTCAAATATCCAAACATTTTCCTGCATCTGGGTAGGAAAATATGTGTAATTCAAAAAATGAAATACCCAAAACCAATGTTTCAAAACTTAAATATTACACTCAAAATTTAGAAAATTTTCAGAGACTAAAAAACCATTAATACTAATATAACTAAATAATAACAGAAGTAGTGGTAGCAGAGCTTAGTTGCGCTTGAATGGTCATTCAAGCCTAAAAATGCATAACGTGTACTAAGTTTCAAAAGTAAACAAAACAATTAACTTTTAAACAGAAAAATTCAAATTGCAATATAAACCATAGTAAAAAATATTATAAATGCAGTATTAGGAAAGAGAACCTGAAATGCAGAAGCTTCAGTGGTGCTTCCCATTCCAAACTCATCCATATTGGTTTTCCCAACCACAATTCCGCCCAGTTCCCTCACTCTCTTCACCGCCGTCGCGTCGAACGGCGGCCGGTATCCAGCCAGGACGCGCGAACCACCCGTAGACGGCATGTCCTTTGTACAAATGTTGTCTTTCACGCCGATGAGCACCCCGGCGAGGGGACCGGGGTCGTCGCCGGCGGCGATGCGGGCATCGACTCGGCGGGCCTGGGCAAGCAGGGCATCGTCGTCTGGGAGGTGGAGGAAAGCGCGGAGACGGGGCTCGGCGAGGCGGAGGTGCGCGAGGCGGGAGAGAGCGAGGTCAGCGGCGGAGGCACGGCGCGAGAGGAGGGTTTGACGGGTGGAGAGGATTTCGGAGTGCGGCGGAGGCGAGGTGGTGAGGGTTGGGGTTTGGTCAGTAAGGGAGGCGCGTGAGGTGTAGGAGTGGGAGTGGCGAGTGAGTGAGAGGCGAGAGAGGGAGCGAGGGGTTTGAAGTGTGGATAGTAGCATTTTTTGTTGAGGAAGAAAAAAAAGAAGATATGAGAATCAATGAATGAATGAATTATAACTGTTATCACTTATACTCACTTGTGTATAAGAAGAGGAAGAAGACGACGGGAAAAAAAATATAACAAAAAAAAACTATTTCATCTTATTAACTCATGTTTAATTTTGACAACTATCTCTCCACTAATATAAAAAAAAAAAAAAAACCTCTTTATTATATAAGATTAGTGTGAAAGTTTGTAATTTTAATTTACCAAAACTACTTATTGTGTTAAACTTCCATGACAAACTAAGCTTAAAATTTGTTTCCTGCCATTAATAAACAAATAAATTATAGTCAACTTTTTTAGTTTTCTCGCATTACGTTGTCTTCAATTTTTAAATAATTACTTACTTTTAATATTTTAATAAAACAGTATTAACACCTTTTATTTTATTTAAATTCATATTTGTATTAAAATATATAAATATAATAAGGTAATAGTTTATATTTTATATGATAATCTGTAATTGTTCGAAAACTATAAGTTTGCTTATGAGAGGGGATGATTAGTATTAAAAATGATAATTAATGAATTAAAATATTTATTTAGTAAATTATAAGTTTGTTTATGAGAGGTGATGATTAATTATCTTTATTTTTTTATCATTAATCTGAATTTTATATTTTTTTTTATCTCTTTATCACTTCTGACTTTTTTGTCTCTCTTTACTTTTTTTCTCCTCTAGGAATCTTTTTTAGGGTTTTATCATATTATCACATTATATTCGTTGAACTAGCAGGAGACTCGTGCATACACACGGATCGTATTTTTTTTTATATATTTTTTTATTTTTAAAACATATTTTCTTTTTATTATATATAAATCAATAATTTGAATATTTTTAAAACATTTTATTATTATTATTATTATATATAAATCAAAAACTTTAATGATTATTATTATTGATTAATTTATAGAATAATTAATTTATTATTTAAATTTATGTGTAATGATTAATTTATTATTTAAATATAATAAGGTAATAGTTTATATTTTAATGATTTGAATATTTTTAAAACATTTTATTATTATTATATATAAATCAAAAAATTTAATGATTATTATTATTGATTAATTTATATAATAATTAATTTATTATTTAAATTTATGTGTAATGATTAAAATATATAAATATAATAAGGTAATAGTTTATATTTTATATGATAATCTGTAATTGTTCGAAAACTATAAGTTTGCTTACTAGGGGGATGATTAGTATTAAAAATGATAATTAATGAATTAAAATATTTATTTAGTAAATTATAAGTTTGTTTATGAGAGGTGATGATTAATTATCTTTATTTTCTTATCATCAATCTGAATTTTATATTCTTTTTTTATCTCTCTATCACTTTCTGCCTTCTTTGTCTCTCTTTACTTTTTTTCTCCTCTAGGAATCTTTTTTAGGGTTTTTTCATATTATCATATTATATTCGTTGAACTAGCAGGTGACTCGTGCATACACACGGATCATGTTTCTTTTTATATATTTTTTATTTTTAAAACATATTTTCTTTTTATTATATATAAATCAATAATTTGAATATTTTTAAAACATATTTTATTATTATTATATATAAATCAACAATTTTAATGATTATTATTATTGATTAATTTATATAATAATTAATTTATTATTTAAATTTACAATTAATTTAATTAATTATAACAATATGATTTTAGTTTAATTAATTAAAAGAAAAAGTCATATTGATATGATTAAGTAATTAATATTTAAATTAAATAGCAATAATAATATTAATATTAATAATAAGATTAAAAAATAATAGTTAGATATGAATTTTTTGTTTTAAATTATAAAATTAACATTAATTGATTAGTAATATATAGTAAAACAATATTGTTATAAAATTAAAATTTATAATTATACTTTTGAGTTACATATTATATTAAAATGAAATACGTATATGGTTATTGATGTTAAAAGTAAAATGTAGATATATTGTGTAATATGGTCTCGTACAAAATAAATACAACATATTAATTGATGTTAACATTTCTAAATAGAAACACATGTAGACATATGTATGTTACATTAAAATGAAATGCATTTGCACATATAGTTGTTAAAAAGTAAAATGTAGACATATGGTGTTATATGGTCCCATAAAAAGTCAATACAACATGAAACTGATGTAGAATGTTTAAATAAAAACACATGTAGATGCGTATGAAATTGATATAAACACTTGTATCTTATATTAAAATGAGATGCGTATGCACGGATTCTTGTTAAAGTAAAATGTAAGCATATTTCCATACAAAATAAATACAATCTGAAGTTGATGTTAGATTTGTTTAAATAGAAACACATGTAGATATAAATACATGTAGATATAAACACATATATATATTATATAAAATTAAAATGCATTTCCATGGGTCGTTGTTAAAGTAAAATGTATCCATATGGTGTAATATGTTTCAATATAAAATAAATACAACATGACATTGATGTTAAAATATTTAAACAAAAACATGTATAAATATAAACACATGTATTTATATTAGAATGAAATGATGAAATATGTATGTATGAGTCGTTATTGAAGTAAAATGTATGCATATTGTGTAATATGGTCCCGTACAAAATAAATTCAACATGAAATTGATGTTAACATTTTCAAATAAAAACATGTGTACATACAAACACATGTATATTACATAAAAATGAGATGCATATGCACGGATGATTGTTAAAAATAGATTGTAGGTATATTGTGTATTATAGATCATGTTTGAAACAAAAATACAAAACGAAGTTTATGTTAAACTTTGTTAACAGAAACATAGAAGAATAGATATAAAACTTAAGCAAATATTTAAAATTAGTTGACAATAAAAAAATATTATAAACAAAAGTAAATATATTGATTCAAATAAATATTACTTTAAATTTGTTGGCTAATAATTAAATGAATACTTTAAAATCAAATATATTATTGATTCAAATAAAAATAACAACAAAAGTAATAGTAATTATAATAGTATTATAAATTACCAACAAAAACATTAATTTATAATTAAAGAAATTTAAAATAATTACTAAAATCAACTAATTAACAAAAATTATTTTGAAATTATTCATATTATTATTAATTGCAAATATACAAATTTAAAAGATTTCAAAAAGTATGAATTAAAAAAGAATCCAATATTGGAGACTACACTTTTTGTGAAAGCCAAATCGAATCTCGATTATCGGATGAAACAATACTCGTGAGCACCAACTATTTTGTACTTATCAACAATATATCAGTTGAACTGATAATAACAATTAAAACCATATTTACTGATAATAACAATTAAAACCATATATCAACACCCAATTTCGTCTGGATAAGAAATAAAATTTTACTTTAAGAATAATTAGGAGAAGAGAACAATAGGAAAAAGTGAGCATTGATTTAAGTATAGATATATTACTACTTTTACTTTCATCCTATTTTAATTTTTTATTCTTTTTTATCTTGTTTTATTTTATCTTTTTTTAATTTTAATTTGTAAGTTTAATTTTAATTTTAATATTTTTGTTTGTTTTTCTTTTTTTCGTTTCATTCTTTTTCCAAAAAAATATAAAAAAATTAAAATGGTAAAAATGAAAAAAAAAAAAAGGAAAAGAGAAAATGATAGTCAACTTTGCTATCCTTTTCCTCTCCATGCCAGAGAAATGTTAGTATCGTCACTTTTTGGCCCATTTCTGCGTCTTGACATAACTATAGAAAGATTGGGTATATGTGGCAACCGGGGCAATCGTAGGATTAGACATAGCAATGCTAGTAGGGTGGCCGGAAGGTAACATGTTTCATGCTTTTGATCATTGGCAAAAATTCAAACTAAATATACATAAAATGGGAAACTAGCATGATAACGAGGAGGAGAGAGTCGTTTGAAAAGGGGACAACTTTCTAGCATAAGGGAACAGCGAACTCGTAGGAGAGGGAGAGAAAAAATACAGTGGAGAGAAACATAAGGGCCGAGAGCCACCAGCGGGATAAAAAAGGTGCTACAAGCTAAGAAAAGCTCCAAGAGGTAAGCTTCAAGACTTTGAATACATGAGTAAATGAAACTGTACATTGATGAAATTGTGAATTGTATTTTGAGTAGAATGTTGTGGTTGTCCGTGAGATTTGTTATATCATCATTCAAGTATGTTATATGTCATGTTGTTGTTTGAATGTGAGAAACGATATATGCTCACCACTACCCAACTGAACCACCACAGCTACGAATTCCCTCCATCTATCCCTCACACTTCATCTTTTCAGCCCACAAGCACCTCCAAATAAGCCATCCCATCCTTCATCTTCTTCGCTAATAATCATCTCCACGAACCCACCATCACATTGCCTCCTCCATCATTGTCACGCTCCCTTTCCATCATCAACACACCAAAAAAACTCATTATCCATTCAGCTGCCGCAGACCAATTCCTCTAATTATCATCCCCTTCCCACAACACTCCCATTCGTAGAACCATCAGTTTCCATCATCGCCAACTTTCATCTTACAGCCCCTGCATTTTTCATATGTGTTTTTGTTCACCCACATCTTCATCCTCCCCTGCAACCAATAAAACAAAAAGAAGACCCATTCATGTTTTCATCATATGTGAGACCCCAATTCCTTCGCATTTCATCCACTCATAACCACTATAACCATTTTCTTTTTCGTCCTCATTTCCAGCTTGTTCATGAATACCTCCATTCTCCATCCCATCAAAAATCCATCCCCTGTTAACCTTTCACTTCATACTCATTTTCATCAATACGCAATTCGCACACGAATAAGCCAAAATTTGTCTTGGCTTACATCTCTAAATTCATACCTTCTTCTAACAACAATATTTTCTTCCTCAATGTTCGAATCCACCTGCATAGAAACCAAGATAAAAAACAGAGAACCGGAACCCCCTCTCTAGTACCAAACACTCAAGCCTCATAGTCCCCCATCATCCATATCTAATCACAATAGAGAGATGAACAAAGGAGTAGAAACCAACGCTGCTGGCGAGGCCGCCGACGATTCAGAGCTTTGAACGGAAGACACGCACAAATGGCAGCGACCCTGGGTGTCGCGAGAGCAGTGCGAGTCGTGCCTGAGAGGAGGGAGGGTGAAGGTCGAGCATCTCTGGGTTCTCGACGTCAACGTCTGTAGTGGACGCCACTGCCGCCGCCGACGTCTTTCGATGGTTGCGGCGAGGTGACGATCTCTCGGGGTTAGCTTTCAAGAACTAAGTCGTTGAGCCGCCAAGAACAAGGTCGACGTCTCCGGCTTGGGCGAGCGCTATAGGGTGCTAATCCTTACCTACGCGTAACCGACTCTTGAATCCAAAATCTGATTTTTCGCAGACTTGTCTTATCTTTATGGTTTTCTATAGTTTTCCAGAATAACTATGGTGGCGACTCCCAAATCTCTTTTCAAACTCGTTTTCTTTTTTGGTTCACCATTCCGTCGCGATTTCGGTTGTGACACCATAAAATAAATTAACCAAACAAAACCTAAAACTCTAAAAACTTACCTTTTTCACTATCGGGTTCTAAAGCAACCATAGTAAATATCTTTAATCTTAATTTTTATTAAAAATATCTTTAATTTTCTTATTTAAAAGATCGTTCAGATTCATTTGTGATATTTATTCTTCTATTTTTTCTTATTTGAAATAGTAAGTTATTGCATTAAATGATCTTGAATAGCAATTTATGTTTCCCATGCTACTGATTTGAAGTGACTGAAACATCAAGAGGTTTCATTGAAGAAACTTTACCATCTGGTGTTGAATAAACTTACCTAAAAGAGTCAATCATATTGTCTGTCCTGTGAAGACGAAAAAATTGTCAAAAAGTCCAAAGTATTTAGTTTCAAGAACTTGCTTAAGAACCTCATATATATCCTAAGTATAATATTTATTGAACAATAATGTTGTCATATAAACCAAACAAATTATTTATACACAAAATCCATATCAACAAAAACAAAAATTCCATGAATAACGTACTCACAAAAAACAAAGAAATTATATATGCACAAATTACATACCTAAAAGATGAATCCCAATATAACAGAGAATGGGAAGAGTTAAAAGGATTAAAAGAGAAGAATGACAAAAAAAACCAAAAAATTGGACAAGTGTAAAAAAATTAAATATGGGTATAACGGTCTTTTCTAGAGGTGTTTGTTTTTAGATATTTTAGATTTATACTTATATAAGATAATAATTTAAGTTTGTTTCAATAACAGAGTATTATGTATTATTATTCTTGATTAATTTGCTTAATTACTAATAAATAAATTTAGAGTTCATCTAACCGGAATCAAATCGTATTTTTGTTTGTGATTTTTTTATTGTATAATTTGGTCATTAACTTTTGTTTATCAAGGCTAGTGGTCTTTTAGATTAAATCAACTTATGAAATCATATTGATCCCTTTTAATGCTACTTGTATAATAATTATTTGGTGATAATATAAATAAATCCAAATCCAAACAGGAAAGGATACACCACAACCATTTGTATATAACAGTTCCAACCAAGGCTCTTGTTCTGCCTCTATATGTCTTTTCAGGTAATGTCTTATGGCAGAGAAGTATAAGGCTATTAAGCAAAGTTGACTCTGCTCCTATAATGGACTCTAATGGTAAGTCCTTTGCTGTTGGATTATTTGAAGCCTTACCCTAGAAAATCAAACTTCATTAATTTAAACCTTTATATGAGGTCTCCTAATTAGTAAATGTAATCATATTGCCTCTAATTTATAAAAAAATATATATCTAAATTAGACTTTTATATATGTTCATATTGCCTCATACTTGCCCCCATTATTTAAAGTGTGTATTATGTATAAACCTCTGCATTAATCTTAAAAATCAGTACAACCAATAAAAGTGCTATTAACAAAATCAGAAACATACTCTTTTCTGACTTGATGTAACATGATGGATATTTATTGGTTCATTGGATGGATTCTTATACTCATTTTCTCCAAACGGGGTTCTCAAGAAATTCTTAAGAATGAATGCAGAGAACTCTATGATTCAAGTTGGACCTTTTTTTATCACTCTAGATTTGCAGTGTACAGTTCACATATCGAGATGGAAGGAAAAGTTAGCAACCCAATTAGTGAATACACTCTTGTTTCGGCAATTCAACCAAAAGGGGTATTGTTCACTATGTTAGTTCTGTTGGTAATTTTGGGTCAAACAAACATATATATGATACATATTTAAATTTAAATGTGTTAAAGCCATTATTTATTAAGCCAAATAATATAGTGATCTGACTAAATTAATGTTTTGGCTAAAGGCATACGTCATGAAAATAAAAACTATGTAGAGACCATAAAATGATTTCTAATTTGATGAGGGGCCAAATTAGAAATACTAAATCTTAAAGTAATTAACCTAATTAGGTTATTTAAAGGGTCATGGTCCCCTTCTGAGAGCACACACACAGAACGTAAGTTTCTATTCCTATTCCTTTCTCTCTTTCCCCATCAAGAAAGAAAACCTATAAGGAAATACAGGTTCTCTAAGGAAGGAAGATCAGAGGATCAACAGTGCTCTAACAGTAATATCATTATGTCGAATTCAAGTACTGTTGCAACCGAAATCGCGACGAGACGACAAGCCAAAAAAATTAAATTTGTAAAAATAGAAAAAAGAGTGTGGAGTCGTCACCATATTTATTATAGGAAACTATGGAAAACCATACAAAAAGAGCAAGGTCTGCGAAAAACCCCACAACACCCGTCCTAAGACGGTACCTTTAATTAAATGTGCAAAAGTTTTGTGGTTCTTTAAAATATTTATTTTTCCCAAAAAATAATAAATGAATTTACAAAAGAAACAAAAATATTTTTTTTATTTATTAGGCCCGACAAGGATTAATCCTTGCTCCTACGTATCTCGTATCTCCATTTACAATGGAAAATCAAGGTTACGTAGTTCTTTATGAAAAACTATTTGGAAAATTATTTGAAAAATGATTTAATTTGTTTTATAATTTTGAAAACCTTTTTATTTAAATTTTAGTATTATTTTAAAATTGATGTCACGCGACGCAAGTGACCGGATAGACACTTGAAATAAATTCTTTTTTCTAATATTTTATTTTTAATTTTTTTAATCAGATATAAATTTTTAATATTTTTTTAAAGTTATTTTAAAGTAGTTGTGGATGTCATTGCGACGTGAGCAACCAAATAGATATAAAATAGTTAATAAAGAAAGCTATTTTTTATTTTTATATGTATATATGTTTAGAAAAAACAAAATTCTAAATTGGATGTCATGCAACGCGAGCGGCCAGGCAGACAATAAAGAAAAGGGAAAAATATTTTTTATGATTAAAAAAAAAGAATGAAAATTGAAAAAAACTAAATCAAAAGATGAAAGAATTGAGAGTGACGTACCTTAAAAATTTTCAATATCTCCTCACCTTTTCTCTTTTATTTTTTTTTTGCTTCCTTTTCTAATATTTTTGTGTCTGTTTTTCCAATAGAGATAAAGATGAGAGGTTTCTATGTGGGTGGTAATGAGAGAAAGAGAGAGTGTAGAGAATGTTTTCTTCTTCTTTTTTTCTACCTCCTTTAATATGTTTTTTTTTTTCTAAAAGAGAGATATAAAAGGAGGTGTGTATGTGGGAGTTGTGATGGAAAAGAATTAGAGAAATGTAGAGAATCTTTTTTGTCGGTTATGACAAAGTGTGTGTTATACTCACCTTACAATATCAATGTAATCTTAGCCTTAATTGTAATGAACAATATAAGGAAGGAATTGGTCATGATAGCAGCACATCACGGAGATCAAATCATAGCAAATCAGAGCACAAAATCAATCAAGATCAGTAATATTGATTATAATCATTAACAAATCAGAGCACAAAAATCAATCCTAATTAGTAATATTGATTCTAATTAAGAGATATTGCTTTTAATTATTAGAATCATATCACTAATTTCTCTCTCTATCAGAACAAAGGTAGAAGATATGTTGAGTTGTTGAGCTCATGAAGAGGAGTGTGATAACAAATTAGGCTCTTCCTTCTTTTTTCCTTTTTTTCTTTTTTTTTTCATGTCTCTTTTTTCTTTTTCTTTTTCTAAAATTAAAGTTTGAAAATCCAAAGAAAATTTTGTTTCAGATTTTTTTATTATTTTTCATTAACTAAAAACTTTTATTTTTTATTTTTTTAAAAAATAAATTTATTCACCCAAACGAAATTGAGTGTTGACAGATACGCTTTCGCATTCAGTTTTTAACATGTTTATGGGTATGGGATGATATTTGTGATTGATCGCTAAAATCAATATTAGAATTATATCTATTTGTGTGTAACAGGTTCCTACAACAGGATGGATATCCTAACACATATTTTTCACTTCTCATTCCTCATAACACTTGGCATTAACAATTAAGTTTCCATAGCAGCCAAAAGCTAACTATTTTTCTATGTTGTTGATTCAATCAGGTCATGTTTCTACCTTATTTTCTGAGAGTTATCTAAGTCATTTTGTCATGAATGAGGAGATTGTTCTTGCTTTCCTTCCTGCCTCAAGTAAGAGTGCTCTCTCTTATATAATCACTTTTTTTTATTTGAAAGTGTTGAATAATGAAATAATCATGACAAATTTGTTAATGCTATTGATGAGATTGAATAAGGGTACTAAATAACTTTTTCCACTTCATTAAGGTTGTTCTTATAAAATCATCAAATGAGAAATTTAACACTTTTTCCATAATGTTGATCATAGTACAAATTGGATAGCTAAAAATTCCATGGAGTATTTACCTTAGGGAATTTTATTTTTTATATGAAGTAGCTTGTTTGAGTGAACTACTAACGGATTGATCCTAATGTTCACAGTAGAGATTAGTACAAATCTTCCTTATCTGTTCTTCACCTACATTCAGATAAATATCCAATTTCTTGACGAGTAAATGGTCAATTTAATAATCACTTTATTCTTTAGATCAAACAAAATACAAAAAAAAAATCTTTAAACGTGTTAATATTATCATTCAAATCACATTGATTCATATAACTTTGGATTAAAGTGATTAACAGAGTGCATTTTTTCTATTTCAGAGCACTAATGTAATAATAAATCACAATTCCAAAAACTAAATTGTTCATATACATTTTTATCCATTGCCACTACAAAAATAATAATTTTTAACTCAGTTAAATCGGTTATTTAGCGACGATTTTAATCGCCACTATTTTATTTTCTGTCAATTATCTAACCAACATAGAATTTGGCGCCACAAAGTATTATAATATCGGTTTAATATAACCATTGAAATAACCGTCACTAAAATATTTAAAGTCGATTTTAACCGCCTCTAAATTAACTTAAAAAAAATTATCTAATATTTAACGGTAGTTACAACCACCAGGAAAATAATATTATTTTTAAAAATTACTCAACATTTAGTGGCAGTTTTAACCGCCTTTAAATTAAATTTTAAAATTTTTCATGTAATATTTAGTGATAGTTATAACTGTAACGAAAATAATTACTCTTTTTTCAAAAAAAAGATATTATATTCATCCTGATCAACTATTGTCCGATCATATTCTCCAAAATTTTATTTGAGTGTCCGATCATATTCTCCAAATTATTTTTATGAGTGGCTGAAATAAAAATCAAAGGATAAAGGCAATATTCAGTGGGTAAATGTAATTAAGTTAAGGAAAGTATCCTTAAAACTTCTGTACAGGAATAATAAAATGTTTAAATATACTACCTTTATTAAAAAATTATAAACAACGGTTTGTTAAACAAGGTATTTCTTAATAAAATGAATAATTTAAAAAAAAAAAGTAGTAATGGTTTTTTCAAAACGCTTCAACAAATGAACATTTACCTGAGAAAAAACAAAAACACATTTGTGGTCAAGGAGACAAATTAATGGAACCAATATGATGTCAGATAAAACTATTAATTTAAGTACTTCTCAAAGTCTCGAATTGTGACCTCTTAATCCTACTTAATTCATTTTCATTACCACGAAAGAGCATATTTTCTTCATTTGGAAAATGATTTAGAGGCAGCCTTAATGTTAAGACACAAAAAAAATCTCTTGTCATGTCATAAAAACTGAACTTTCTTCACGCAAATGATGTCCTTTCAAAGATGGGGTTCATTTGGACCTTTATTCCATGAAAACCTTGATCATCTTTTTGATTGACCTGAATTTCACATAATGGTGAGTAGGCTTAAAGATGCATGTGAAGTGAATTGCATTTGCATTACTCAAGAAAAGTTAACATGCATTCTGCATACTTTTAGAATATCGTGTCCTACCAAAGATAGATGTAGTGTCCTACCAAAGAATCTCCACCTAATAACTACTTTTAATCAGCTAAAGCAATTTGTTTCAAATATGAAAGAATCATTATGTTTTAAATGAAGTAAGAAATTAGACCTTACATTTTTTTCAGTTGTACTAAAAGCTTCTTAGTGAGCCATATCAGGGTTCTCAGCCTTTAGCCTCTTAATCTATTATCTGAATTAAACTAGTACTCTCATTATAATTCAAAGTTTGAAAATTCAGTTAAGCCTCATGTCCAAGAGTGCAATTTATACAGATCAAAGTACCTCAAACATGTGTAATTAGAGTCTGATCTTCTTCCCAAGTTCATAAAATCTGTCACAGGTGAATAGACTTGAGGCTTGTACTTCCTTACCCAAGCTAAATCAATCTTTGCAAGCACCGCAATTCCATAAAGGAAGTACCCCATATTATAATGATGATCA
>Ga0099822_1005648_pt1 | contig 16317 bp, 6 predicted proteins | sample CowpeawhiteBW_FD_76839 | JGI IMG/M metagenome (GOLD analysis project Ga0099822, IMG submission 76839) | Root nodule microbial communities of legume samples collected from California USA - Cow pea white BW | ecosystem: Host-associated > Plants > Roots > Nodule | place: USA: California | collected...
ATAAGAGACAAGACAATATAAGAGACGAAACACATGATACAAGGCAGAGGAGACAAGATACAAACGAGAAGAGATAATAAATACCATATAATAGATAAAAGAAAAAAATAACAAAAAAAAAAACGAATAAAAAAAGAAGAGATATGATAGAAGATAAAATATAAGAGATAAGAGATAACATATAACATATAATAGATAAAAGATAAAAGATAAGAGTTAATAGATAATAGATAATAGATAATAGATAATAAATAATAAATAATAAATAATGGATAAGAGATAAGAATATAATATTATAACAAAATGTAATAGAATATAAATATAAAATATTTACATCTTGATTTCCTAATTTTAAAATAATAATTAATTTCTAAAACTCAAAGATATTTTTAAAAATAAATATTTTCCAAAATGTAACAGAATATAATATATAAAATATTTATAATATTTCAATCTTTAATTTTTAATTCTAAAATAATAACTAATTTTTAAAATTGAAATATATTTTTAAAGACATAAATATTTTCTAAAAACTAATTTAAATAAAAAATATTTTAAAAAAATATTCTTAACAATGGGTCATATAATAAATTCTATATTTTAAGGTTGTAATTCCTCCTTCATCGTATTTTACGAGATGATCAATCGACAATCACATCACGTTGCATTTTATGTTATCTTTTTTTGGAAATAAAGTCAAAATTATTGATCCAAGAATTTCCCCTTTCCAAATGCAGATTTAGACGGGGAGCAGACTTAAATAAGTACGAACTTAAACGAATGTTTACTGTAGTTTAAGGCAAAGTAGGATATTCTTGATTCTTTAAGCACAAAGTAGCCTTAGTAGAAGGAGTGATGTTGATGTACCGTGGAGAGATGCATGACCAGGTTCTTGCGAGTACAAAATAGAAATGACAATGCAAACCATGCCGGACCGGTTGGCCCGTAGTGAAAAGTGGGACAAACTAGGATATTAAGCCCATTGGCTCGTAAAAGTTTGGCCGCATAACCCGTAACCCGCACGGGCTAGAGACGGGTGAGCTAGCTTGCTGACCTGTAACTTAACCCAATTCGACAAAAAATTAAGGATGACAATGCAAGTCGTCCCACTCCGTTTTGGCCTCCCCGCATTTGGCCTACAAAAAGCAGATCAGACTGACCTGCCCCCACATAAAAAAATACAAACTAATTTCTTGGCCCACCTTATATAATGTTTAGTCATGACACGTGGATTACATAAAAAAAATATTTATTTATATTTTTTCACTAAGGTGTAGGATATTAATAACTTTTTTTAATTAATTAAATTAGTAAAAAAAAAATTATACTCTTATTTCTTAAAAAAAATAATATCCAAATTTTATAATTTTTTATTTGTAAATATAAATATGTTAAAAAATAAAAATAATTTTGATCTATATTAAAAAAAAGAATAAACACAAATAATAAAATTACTTTTGGACGAACTAAACAATAAAATCTAATGAATAACTTAGGGTGTCAATGAATTCAAGAGATTTAAGTAAATGGGAATTATATGGACTAATGTCACTAAATTCTATAGGGTTAAATATGTTTTTGTCCCTCAAGTTTTAGCGAAATTTGAAATTAGTCTCTCATTAAAACTTTTGACCAATTTAGTCCTTCATCTTTCAAAATGCATGAATTTAGTCCTTATAACCAAATTTTGTTAAGTTTATCTGACGTTTCAAACACATTTCATGATAATATTTAAATTATTTACACTGTTTGACACATTTTTGCTTCAATATTAACTTAAATACTATCATGAAATGTGCTTGAAACGTCAGATAAACTTAACAAAATTTGGTTAAAAGGACTAAATTCACGCATTTTGAAAGATGAAGGACTAAATTGGTATAAAGTTTTTATGAGGGACTAATTCTAAAATTCACTGAAACTTGAGGGATCAAAAACATATTTAACCCAATTCTATAAGAAAAAGTTACTTTAACACTATCATTCCCAAATAATTATGATTTGATACCAACTTTTTCTAATAAAATATTATTAATTAAATAAATTATTAATTTATGAGTATGAAATAGGAGTATTGGTGTCAATTAGTGATGTCAACAAGGCGGGTAGGATACGGGTAGTAGCTCCCCCGTACCCTATCTGCTGGATAAATATTTGTCCCATACTTGTACTCATATCCGTCGGGTATCCGCTATATAGGTATCCGCCTATTTTTTCATATTCGCGGGTGTTTACGGATACCCGCGGGTATTTACAAATTTATTTAAAAACAAATATTTAATCATAAATTCAAATAAAATAAAATAAAATACATCACTGTCATAAACTCATTTTATAAAAATAAATATAAAATTATGATCAACACAATGAAAATTATTTAATTAGTGCTCTGATCAACAAACTCACTTTTGCCAATTGATCTCCGAAAAATGAACAAATAATAAACCTCAACTCTCACGTGCCAAATATTCTTATTTTGATTTCATCATTTGACAACAAACATACCTACCATAAACGTCACTATCTATATTGGGTTTGTTGTATATGACAATTTCAAAGAAAGGAAAGAGAAGAATGTCAAAGGGTGTAGACAAAGTACACTATTTGAAGCGGGAAGAATGAAGACAGAAGACAAGATATGCAATTTAGAAAAAATTAAGTCAAAATATTTTTACTTATATATATATATATATATATGTTGGAGTATTTTTGTGAATTAAAATTTAGCGAGTACGAGTATCCACGGGTACGGATACTATGATACCCGTACCCGCCACGTTAATATGCGGGTATCAAAAATATCTGTACTCGCAGATAACAAATATCCATTTTCTACTCATTACAAGTTTTATCCACAAATATCCGCAAATACGATTTTTTTTGACATCCCTGAGAATGTATCACCTCCATTCTATAAGCCTATTATATGGACCACTGTACATCGGCTCGTCATTGACCCGCTCGAAACATATTTTAAGCGGGACGAACCTAAATGAACCCGCATCGCCGTCCGCATTGGCATCCTAATGAAAACCCAATTTGCATTTCGTGCAGCTTGTGCCCATCACTCACTCAGTCACTCTGTTACGCGTTCTCGTCCCTCACCTCACCTGACCACCACTCACCTCACCTGACCATCACTCATCTCACACCACTCACCGCAGCAAACGCAAACGAAGACGCAGGCGCATCCCCCACCACTACCGCAGACGAAGACCCAGGCGCGAAGCAGCCATCTCTTTCTCGCAGCAGAGCAGCGCAGACAGCGTCGGCGGCGGGCTCTTCACCGGCGACGACGAGCCTCTTCTCTTGTCGTAGTCGCAGTTGCAGCAGCTCCTCTTCACCGGCGGCGTTTTCTTCTCTTCTCGCAGGCGCAACTTCACCGACGTCGTCATTCATCAATTCAATCCTCTCTTCGATTCGTTTTGGAGACTTGTTGTCCTGGCAGGTCAGCTCCTCTTCTTCGATGCAGTTTCCATTCTTTCGCAGTTCCCATGTGATTATGTTATTTTCTGTTTGTGTGATTCCGGTAAGATAGGAAAGGTGTTAGGAGTAGGATATTGCATATTTTCTGAGTGCACACTATTTTCTCTGATTTTGCCAGCTTTTTGTTAGAAGTTAGAATGGACAAGGATGATATTAATATACCATTTGTGAAAGTGAGATTGAGGAAAATGATACTGAAAAACAATCTGATATTGTTGAAACTGAAAAGAAAATGGGATAAGGCTACTACATCTGATTGTTGTAGGTATTTTGGATGCGATAAGGATGGCAAAGAAAGGGCAAAGTGCAAGCAACAAAATATTTTTGTTTGGTGGAAGAAAATATGTCATTTCAATGTCATGCTATGAAATGTGATAAAAGTAAAACTGAGGATATCGGTCAAATGATGTTAGACATTTATGGAAGATTGAAGGAAAAAAAAAAAGATCAAGTAGTGCACGTCAATTGTTGTGTGAACTAATTGTCCAACACGATTTGCATTATAATTTTGTTCAGTATGCTTGACTTAGGAATTGGATAAGCTACCCATGTTCGGATGCAGTTATGGTTTCTAGAAACACTATTAAGACTGATATTGGGAGAATGTACATGAACGAAAAGATAATGCTTAAGGATTTGCTTCTTTTCATTTCTAATAGAATTTGCTTAACTTCTATTAATACTGAGGTTTCATATCGTTGATGTATATAATGCTGGTAACCAAAGCTGTATTAATGATCATTGAACAAAACCAATTTATAACTCAAAGCTGTAACCTAATTTTTGCCCACAACACGGGTCAGCCAAGGGACAGGGTGGGCCTAAACAAGCCGGGTCGGTCCGCATTGACATCTCTAGTACAAAGTGATCACAAAAGCTCTTGAGTAATTTTTCTTGTACACTGAATTCTTGAACTCAATGCAACTGGAGTTCTTTTACTGTTAATTCAATTTTAATTCTACATTTTACTGATTGAGAGTTTAAATTTCTGTTTCTTTTATCTGTCTTGCACTTTATCTATGGTTTCTTGTGAGAATTACTTTTGTGTTCATCCCTTTTTCCATTTGGCATTAATCCTGCTTTTCTTGCTATATAATAGTCAATTCTGTTTTTGTTTTGTTTTCTGCATTGCATCTTAGTATTACGGTGCTCACTCAAGAAATTTAATTACGTTTTCTTTAGCAGCATACTGTTTCTGTACCTTGTTTTATTAGCTGTCGTGTATCATGGTTGTTGTGTCCAAATCAATTTTCTTGCTTTTACTTGGATGAACCGAATGCTGAAGCAGTGCATTTTAGTGATTCTGTTGTGGGAATCTAAGGACCCCAAAGTGAGCCTTATTCATCAAGAGGTCTTCTTGAGCACAACATTGATTAGTTCGCCAATTGGGAAGGAATTTTTATTCAGAGATTGTTAATCAACTTACTTTCTGTTCGGTCTTTTATTTTACTGTTTTTAGGTGATTTTTGGTTGATGTGGTTTCAATCTTTATAGCCATTCTTAGTTACTACATGAGTCTGTTCTTAGGAATGTGTTCATTTGATTTCCTTTTCTATCACTGCATATTATCAAGTTCTCAAATTCCAGTTTTGCTGCATGTTAACTGAGTACCCATTTGGTGATTTTAGATTCTTTGCATTTTGTTTAACCTGGATAGGCTTTAAGATCATCTCATAATGCACTGATTTTGCATCTGCAACATAGTTCTGATTTTAAATTTCTTGCACTGCATTTTTCTTAATTCCCTATTTTCATGCCTTCAGTTGATTACCCAATTAGGAGTTTTTGCTTTTACTCATATTAGAGGCATTTAGGATCATTTAATAGTACATAAAACCTGTTCATAACATTCGCATAGCATTAGATCAGTAGGTTGCATAAACTTTGTATTCAACGTTTGATTCATTATGCTGATACGTGATGTTGCTGCAATTTAGAATCAATGGTAAATTTTCATGTCTGCAGATAGCTCAATTGTCCAGATGCATCATCCATTCATAAACACCATTCTAAGTTTGTCTGAATCATTTGCATAATAATTGACTTGCATCAGTACTGTATTTTAAGATTGGGCAGTCATGCATCAACTCCACTTGCTGTCATTTTGCAGTTTCAGCTAGTCACTTTTAGAGTTGGTCCAATTTCATTTCATGCATTACATCTTTATTTTGAGTTCATCATCTCAGATTTGCATGAGCCAATTTTCTGCAGTAAGCAAATACTGTCACATTATATATTTACTGTCATTTAATTTCTGTTACACAGATTTAAATTCAGCTTTCACATTTCTTTGGTCAAGTACTGTTACGGGTTTTTGCTGCTGCCAAATAGGCTCAAGTAGGCAATATTCTATTCTGCATGTTTTCAATTGTGCATCTGGCATTCCTCATTCATAGATAATATTACACTTGTTTAAACCATCACATCTGCATTAAAAGTCCCAGAATTATAAATCTGTTTTTAGACCATCTTTGGTGCAGCCAAGTTTGCCTTTTCGTGTTTTGAATCATGAATTTTAGATCTGCACCTGGGTTCTCTGATTAAGCATTTTAATTAATTCAGATTAGACATTTTATAACTGCATGTGCATTCATTTAGATATCTATGTATTGCATACAAATTCTGGATCATATTAGCCATTTAATCATCATTCTTAGATATATTTTGTAATTGCATCTCATGCATTCAGTTCCTTTTTGCATTTCATTTTATTATCCCCATTGCATTTCTTTTTAGCAAGGTTAAATATACAAGTTAGAAACTTAATATACACCATCTCCTAGGATTCAATACCCAGGGTTTTCCCTATATCAATCACATTAGGGGGATTTTGGATTTTTTTGTTGACCGTGATGTGACTAAAATAGGTCTCAACAGGTGCCAGATGCGAATAACATGTTCTTCTTCCTGTGCTCCGACGACAGTAGATAGATACCAGTTTCAGCTACGTTTTTCTTTTGTGTGAAACGACAACGACGCATTCATCACTATGCGGATTGTTACCACCGCCAATTCTCTCAAATCACTCCACAACCTCCACTTTCTCAGAGTCACCTCTTCTCTCCCCCTTCCGTTCAAGGGTAAGCCAAACATCTCTTCCAATTTTCTTCAATTCCATACTTACAATGACAAAAATGATAATCAACTAGTGTGTATTTTCCCACAGACAAACAGCAGTTTGAAACACAACCACATAGTCCCACCTGTTCACCGGATAATGATCACATTGGAAAGTCAACACTGGCGATGGACCTCGCCTCTCTACTCGAGGAACCGAAGCCAAAACCGAAACCCAAGAGTCGGATGGAGCTTAAGCGTTTTTTCGAGCTCCGAATAAAAAAACGGGTCAAGGAGAAACATGCCAATGGCAAGTTCCACGACCTTATGAAAACCGTGATTTCCAACGCAGAAACCCTTCGCGATGCTTACAACTGCATCAGGATCAACTCGAACACTCTGGATGCGGCTTCAAGTTCGAGTCATGACACTTCATTTTTGTATGACCTAGCTGAAGAGCTCGAGAAGGGGGATTTTGACGTGTGTGCAAATACGACGTCCTTCTCGACAAGGAGAGGTTCAGTGAACAAACAGATATTAGTGCTTCCCAATTTGAGGCTGAAGGTTGTGCTGGAAGCAATGAGAATAGCTCTGGAGATTGTATACAAGCCACATTTCTCGAAGATCTCACATGGATGCCGGAGCGGGAGGGGCTGCGACTCCGCGTTGAAGTACGTGTGCAAGGGTGTTTTGAGTCCTGATTGGTGGTTCACTGTGCTTGTGGTTAAGAAATTGGATGCTGCTGTGTTGGAAAAGCTGATTTCCACAATGGAGGAGAAGATAGAAGATCCTAGTTTATATGGTGTCATTCGGAACATGTTTGATGCTGGAGTGTTAAATCTAGAGTTTGGGGGTTATCCTAAGGGACATGGTCTCCCGCAGGAAGGGGTTTTGTCCCCTATTCTGATGAATATTTACCTTGACCTCTTTGACAGTGAATTTTGTAGGCTGTCGATGAAATATGAAGGCATATGCGGTGGTGGTCTAAATGAGCGGGACAGGTTTGGCTCCACGTTGCGAGATTGGTTTAGGAGACAGTTGGATGGAGATGATGTTAGGAAGAGTTCTGGTGTGAAAGTTTATTCTTGTCGCTATATGGATGAGATGTTTTTTGCGGTTTCTGGTTCAAGGGATGCTGCTGTTAATTTTATGTCTGAGGTCCACAGTTATTTGAAGAGTTCTTTGCTGTTGGATGTGGGTGATCAAACTGATGTATTGCCCTGTGATGGGTCTCATGGTATCCATTTTTTGGGAACTTTAGTGAGAAGAACAATTAGGGAGAGTCCTGCTGTAAAAGCTGTTCACAAGTTGAAAGAAAAAGTGGAGCTATTTACTTTGCAAAAGGTGGAGGCGTGGAATTATGGGACAGTTAGAATTGGGAAGAAATGGTTGGGTCATGGTTTGAAGAAAGTTAAGGAATCAGAAATCAAGCATTTAGCAGATAGTAGCTCCCTCCTGAACAAGGTTTCCTGTTTCCGTAAGTCTGGAATGGAAACTGACCATTGGTATAAACACTTATTGAAGATATGGATGCAAGATGTTCAGGCAAAAAATGTCAATAGTGAGGAAAGTATCTTATCTAAGTTTGTTGCAGAGCCGGCTCTTCCTCAAGAGCTAAGAGATTCCTTTTATGAATTTACGAAGCAGGCAGAGCAGTATATATCTGCTGAGGCAGATTCTATTCTCAAGCTTTTGCCAGATAATAACAGCTCGACCGAGCATCCTGTGGCAAAAACTGAGATTGTTGCTCCTATCAATGCCATAAAGATGCGTCTATTGAGATATGGATTGGCAACAAGTAAGGGGTACCCACGGTCTGCTAATTTACTGATCATGCTAGATACAACTGAAATTGTTGACTGGTTTGCAGGGCTTTCTTGTCGGTGGCTGAAATGGTATGAAAATTGTTCTAACTTCGATGAGATAAAGCTCTTGATTGCATATCATGTTAGGAAATCATGCATTCGTACTTTAGCAGCAAAGTACCGGATACATGAAACTGAGATAGAAAGGCGGTTTGGTGAAGAACTTATCAGGATCCCATCAACACAAGAAACAGAGAAGGAGATGAGAAATGAAGCCTTGGATGTTCAAGCTTTTGATAACGATGAGGCATTAATGTATGGAATTGCTTCTAGTGGTGTGTGTTTGCTGTCTCTAGCAAGAATTGTTACCCAGGCAAGACCATGTAATTGCTTTGTAACAGGGTGCTCATCTTCAGCACCTAGAGTCTATACTCTACATGTCATGGAACGACAGAAATCTCCTAGCTGGAAGACTGGATTTTCAACTTGCATTCATCCAAGCTTAAATAAACGGCGATTAGGGTTGTGTAAGCAGCATTTGAGGGATTTGTATCTTGGGCATATATCACTTCAGTCTATTGATTTCAGTGCATGGAAGTCATAAATTATATTTGTAGATTTCTCAAGTTGTTTGGATTTAACTCGCTTATTGCTTCACATCATTGATAATGAAAGTAACTATTGAAAACGAGGTATGAGATGGTATCCGATACTTTCTCCTTACCAATAGATTTTCTTAAAGCACAAAGGTGATTCTTGGTCCTGCATTATTGAGATTTTTATTTTATCTAATTGTGCTGTATGTATTTATTTTAGAAGGCATCAAAGCATGACAACAGCCGTATTGGATAGTTGGAGTCGGCTTTCTAGGGTTTTTATTGTCAACCTAATCTAGATTTAATTTTTCTCAAGGGCAAGTGTTTCCTTCAATGATCTTGGTGCATTTTTCAAATTACAGATGGAACACTTGCGGCCAGTCACTCATTTATTAATTCTCCAAGAACTGAAGTTATTTATGGTGCGTATGGGAATCAATTTAGAGGCTTCCAAATGGGAAATCCCACTCTCCAAAGCAGCAAACATAGAAGGGAGGACAAAGATCCATTTTCAGTTCAATGTAATTTAATTCCAAATTCTTATTATGCTTCAGCATTTTTCATTCTTATTTATTGTTTGTTTTGTTTCACCTTTCTTCCTGTTTAATCAACCAGTTAATATGTTTTTTGGTTCATTCGTTCTGTAATTGAAATTCGGTATATGCAAATAATCCTTTTGGCCTTCTTTTCTGAGGCCTTTCTACGGATTATGAGGAAGTTGCTAGGGTTTAAAGCAAGTGTTTACATTTGAAAACAGTGATCAATATTCTTATATACATTTGCAGCAAGAATTTAAGAAAAATATATAATCATTGATTAAACTTCAGAAGGAGGATTTATTATGAAAAGATTTTTCTGAAATAGCTTGTATTAAATCCTTGATTAATATTTGAATTGTTTATTGCATTTTAACTACCCTGATTGCAACCTGTATTTTCAGGACGCGGGGATGGCAGGGTACCTTTCTCCAATTTTGGTGACCCTTTTGGTGGGTTTAGAGGATTTGGTTCCTTCGGACTTCCCAGAGTTTAATGTCAAGCTTTTTTGGAATAGGGACCTGTTCGACGATTCTTTCTTCACCCAGCCTATTGGATCTAGTTCATTTGGTAGTTCTACTGGATTTTCTTTTCAGCTGGGTATACATCCATCTGGGTTTCTTCAGCATCTAGTCCTAGGATGCATCCATCTGGGTTTATTCGACATCAATTCCCGCGGGTGCATCCATCTGGGTTCCTTGACCATCAAGCTCCAGAGCCTAGAAGACACAGGGGACCAATCATTCAGGGATTAGACTCTGATTATGAAACCGAGTACACAACAGAAGAGAGGAAAGAAAATCCAAGAAAGCGTAGTAGGTCTAATGATGAACCTTCTGTTGAACATCCAGATGATGAAACTGAAGGTAATGCATGTCTTCTCCTTCAGCATTACGTGCTTTTTCTCTATCTCTCAAAGGAGCAGCTTGGATTTGCTTACTCTGCTCATTTATAATTCATATTGCAGGGAAGAAGAGCAGACAATTGTACTCTGGAAATGAGTACTACAGTCATTACAGCTGGCCTCGGCCTCAATCTCAAAGCTTCTACTTCCAGAGCTCAACAGTTAGCTATGGTTGTGTAAATGGAATTATACCTCCTCAAGGACAAGAAGGAGTGGGAGTGTTGGAATAAGCATTTGAATTTTGACTAAAAGCTATAGTGAAAGACATTTATATATTTGTAATGGAAATTATTTGTTATGTATAGAAATTTGGTTGTTGTGATCATCCTGCTATCCACTATCGTGCTATAATTGTTTTGAACCACTTTCATATTCTTGTATGTCTGCATTCCTTTTGTTCTTGAGTTGTGATATTGTACAGGAACTTACTGGCTTTGAACAAGAATGGAAAGTGAAGGGTCAAAATATCTATTCACCGGAAGATATCTCTACCATTTACCATAGGATATTTACAGTTATATGTTTACAAAATATCTGCTAAATATTGTAATTTATTCATTGGATTATAACTAGTAATGTACTTGAATAACTACAATTGAGCAACATAATGTAAATATACCGTATTATGAATAGTGTGCTCTGGTGGTGGAGTGGCTGGCGCTGCTGTTTGCACAGTATAAGAGCACACGGTTTACTGTCATGGCTGTAAGTGCCTGTTGCGCATTTGTGTGCAACTTGGCATGCAGCAATGAAGTATTCCTAAAATTTTTAAATGTCCTTAAACCTTAAGTTTTAAGTTTTAACAATACATGAGTGTTTTAGGTATGTGCACAAGTTTGTTTGTTGAGCAACTTCTTCGTGAAATGCTGTGTCCTGAGTATGACCCCCGACTTCCCACACCTGCATTTTACCCCTGTTCTTTTGGTTTCTAATGTTTTCTTTTGTTAATTTTTCTTCTCTATTTTCTTTGAAGAAAACAGGTGCATATTACTTCCTATGTGTAAATAATTCAGAATAGTGGTAATCATTATTATTTTTTTTTCACAGTTTTAATGAATGACATGCATTTTTACAATTTTTCAAAGCTGCTAGGTTTTCCTTTAAAAAAAACTACTAGATCAGCTTTCTGTATTTCCATTTTCGTAGCACCACTGTTTCTGTATTTCCATTTTCGAGCTCTTTTTCTGCAATCTTCCTTTCATTTTTTCCTTTAACTCCCACATTCGCTCACACTTGAAATAATTCTTCTAGTATATTGCAGGTATGCTTCTTTATGTTCATATACTTTTGGTTGTCTATTGCATTTGCAAATTTGCTGCTTCGGAGCTATCGTGCATACTTCTACAAAATTTGGAAAATTACCAAACCAAATATCAAATTACATTGAGTAAAATAGTACTGACATTGAAATAAATAGCAATAATCACTCGGGGGTGATCTATATTTTTGTGCTAAAATACTTACATCATGGCTGTTGAAGGTATATTTTTCACTATAAGAGGAGCTACGGTTGATTTGTTGTTTGTCTTTTTAAATTTCTGCGCTTGGGTGTTTCAGAAGCTAGCGGTAGTAATGTTAAATTACAAATATTAACACATAAATTATTAACATTTTTCCTTTTTTTTTTCCTTTTTTAATTTCATTCCTTAATCTAAATAAAACAATATAATATCTCCAATAATACATGAATCTAGTGAAAGATCTTAAGCTTAAAATTAGAAGATAACGAATAAGTTGTTGGAGAGATTTTACATAGCATGCCCAGTTTCATTTGACTTAACAAGAGTTTAATAGATAAGAAACATTTTTCTTAAAACAAAAGCATGAATTAACAAACAAGATTAAACAAATTTCTAAAAAGAAAAAATTAAAACATAATCTTAAAAATAACTTTGACATAGTGATGCTTTTTAAAATAAAATAAATCTAGGAAAATATTTTATAAAACCATTGCATTTGGTGACATACTTATTCTAATGTTTATGCCTTTCAATTCTAAAGACATAGTTGCTGATATTGAAAAATTACCTTTTATTTTAAAATTTCCCATTACGCATCAATAATAATAGGATCATAGGATAATTACTATGCATGGGATATACTTTTCCTTATTGTGAAAGAAGAAAATATATTATTTTAATTTATTATTAAATAAATGTTGCAGAAGGACCGTGTCTTTAACTAATAAACCTGATATAGATTTTTTGATATTATATGTTTTTTTCACTCTAATCACTAATTTTCATTTTCACAATTTTATTTATATTTTTTAACTCATTCAAATTCTTTAATCAAAGCACTCATTATTTATTTGTTATGTAATTATTATTAATATCATATTATTGTTTATAAATATTTAAATATAAAGACACACCATATAGGGTTAAATATGTTTTTGTCCCTTAATTTTCAGTGAATTTTAGAATTAGTCAATTTCAAAATTTTGAACCAATTTAGTCCTTCATCTTTTAAAATACGTAAATTTAATATTTTTAATCAAATTTTGTTAGGTTTATTTGATGTTTCGTACACATTTCATTATTATATTTGAGTTTTTAATAGTATTTGACACATTTTTGCTTTAATGTTAAATCAAATATTATTATGACAAACGTTTGAAATATCAAATAAACTTAATAAAATTTAATTAAAAAAACTTAATTCATTTATTTTCAAAGATAAAGAACTAAATTAGTCCAAATTTCAAAATAATATATATATATATATATATATATATATATATATATATATATATATATATATGTACGTGTGTAGTTTTTTTTCAGTAAAGGATTTTAAAAAAGAAAAAAGCGGTAGCATAATGCAAATTGAAGAGCAAGAGCAACCACAATCTGGGAAAACGAAAGACAAAAACTGGGGAGGGTTGAGGCTGTGGTTTATAATTGATACTTGTTTGATCTATGGCTACAGGCACTACTAGAATGGTATTGGTGGTGAAGGAGATGTTGCAACTCTCTTCTTCAACACTTCCCTTTACTTCGCTTCGTCTTCGCGGGGTTTCTCCTCCTTCGCACTTCTCACTGCAATTTCGACGCTCGTTGCGCCCTGCAATTCGATGCGCTTCCTCAGACTCCGATGGCGCCAACAGAGTTTCGGCTCGGCTGTCGCAGGTCAACCAGCTTCTTCAACAAGCCGAACACCGCGCTCTCTCCGCCGACCAAACCCCTCCTCCTAAAATCACAATAGGTTCCTTATCCATTTCTCAATTTAGAACAAAAATGACCAAAGAGATAGAAAGGTAATAGCTTTTGTTTTGTTTTTATTTTTATTTTCTTGGTTTCAGATCATGTTGCAGTGAGTTTTGCTAGAAGTGGAGGACCTGGTGGTCAGAATGTCAATAAAGGTTGTGTTCCTTGTATGTTTTGTTTGTTCCTATTTTATTACATTGGGGCTCATTACGCTGATTATTGATTGGACAGTGAACACCAAGGTGGACATGCGCTTCAACGTTAAAAATGCACATTGGTTGAGTGAAAGGGTTAGGGACAAGATTTTGCAAACGGTATTTTCTGCTGCAAAGTTTTCTCGTCATCTGTTTACACAATCCTTAGATGTTGTGTATCAAAATTTTATGTGTACATCTATTAGTTCTAGTCTTGGTTTGAATGATCATCTACCTTGTCTTTTTGAATAATATTTAGTTTTGTTGGTTCTGGGTAGGAGAAGAACCGTATTAACAAGGACGGGGAGCTTGTGATTTCGTCAACCAAAACTAGAACGCAAAAGTTTGTTTCTTCTCTTTTATACTATTTGCAGTCTCTTTCCGTTTTATGATTGGTTGCCTTATTCTACCATTTTTGTTTTTCTCTCAGGGGTAACATTGAGGATGCTTTGGCAAAGCTTCAGGTAACATAGGAAAGTTTAGATATAATTTTTTTTTTTAATTGAAACTGTTCAAAAATGTTTTATTAAAGCATCAGGTGTTATTGTCAAAGTGTATTTTTTACTATAATTCCTTTCTGTTCTTCTCTATTACTTATTTTCTGTTTTTTCCTTCATTGTTGATTTTCATTTCCGCATTTTGGAACTTTCATTCCAATTGGTCACTTGTTTGTGACCCAATTGTGATCCAAAATACCCATTGTAGCGACTAGCCTCCCAGTATTGAGACCTTGTGGAACATAGAACAGTGACTTTACTCTGCTTCTGCATATGTGACGCTTCACTGCTTCTGTGTTTGGGAAGGCTCTGCAATCTGTGTCCAAGGAGTAGGCCCCTAGGAGATAGATAATATCTGGATGATTCTTTTAAAACAAAATCTAACTGATGCATTGTGCAAACAAATTGCACAACATCACTTGTAATGTACCTAGTGCAAGTACAAAAACTTTCTTGCTTCATATGTTGTTAATTTTAGTATTTATTAGTATAGTAAAATTTAATGTCTTGTACTTCCATATGAAATAGCAAACCAAATGGGTTTACCCCTCTGTTCCACATATCTAGAAAAGTCTTGTCCCACGTACCAAATTCTACTGCGAACCATGTATACCATTTCTCCATGGTATAATTGTTTGAATCCAGTATAAGGACTATTGAGGAACACGGAATGGGAAGAGAAATTTCTTAGTTTTATTGCAGTTTTAGCAAAATATTTTGAGAGAACACGAATGCTAGCGTCTCCCTTTAAAAGTATTATTATGCTGGATCCCTCCTGGTTAGCGTCATCTTTGATATGATGTGCTTATTTGGATGTTAAACTTAAGTTATCTAATATCCCCCTGCTTTTAAACAACACAGATTGATTCTATTCACATCTTTTCTTGTTCATGAAAGCTGGCTTTTACTTAGCAATGGTGCTTTTCTGAATATTTACTGGCAAAAAATAGGAAATCATTGATGCAGCATCTTATGTCCCGCCACCTCCCTCAGAAGAGCAAAAAAAGAAAATTGCCAAGATGTAATAGCACTCACTTTCTATGTTTTCTATCCCTTCTTTTAAATACAATTTCTTATTTTGGGTACAATTTTGCTTGTGTCTTCGATTACACTAGAATCACTTGGTGGTGAAGAACATGTAACTGACAGCTGTTAATCAAATTTGCAATTTTGAAGGGCTGCTATAGGCGAACAGAAACGCCTTAAAAGCAAGAAGGTGCTTTCAGATAAGAAAGCATTTAGGAGGAGTAAAAATAGCTGGGACTAACATGACCAGAATGTTGAGACTGTTATATCAATTTAGTAAGTTCTCCACTATTGGATGCTTTAGATTCATTTGCCAAGCATCATATTGTCATTTTCATTATGTCTATATTCTCAATTGGTGCCATTTCTGAATCTCTGGGCTGCAGGTTGCAGAAGTACAATCCTCTTACACTATCATACCGGATACACACATTGGATTAATGGTTGAAATATAACCATGAATTCGCGGAACAATTGGAAAGACCTTACAAATGGTTTGTAGCTGCTTACTTGTAGTTAGCCAACATTGTGATGTAGCTAGGATTTGGACGATTACGATATTTTGAAATAGAAACACCATATATTGGTTGAATCTATATTGTTTTCTGTGAGCATTGTCCTCTTCGTTCGCCTTTGACACGCGTCATCTATTCACATTGAAAGTCAACGACCTTGGAAACGTGCTTCTCTTGAAAACATGTCGATGGATAATGCCTCTGTTATGGCAACGAGTTTTGTCATTTAGGTAAGGTGGAAGGTTGGTTCCTTCGAAGATTCGTTTTGATACATTTCCGTGACAGAATTCTTTATTTTATGGAAGTGATTGGAAGAACAGGGCCATTTGTTTACATAGGCAATTTGCTAAAGATTGGATGCATTGTTCTCAGTTGGTCTAAAACAAATAAACATCATGTCGGTTTTTTTTTTTTTTTTTTTTTTTTAACAAAAAATCTTTTCTGTTTTTTTAATTTTTATTTTTTGGTTTTTTATTTAAAAATTTTTTTTGG
>Ga0099822_1005651_pt1 | contig 16314 bp, 8 predicted proteins | sample CowpeawhiteBW_FD_76839 | JGI IMG/M metagenome (GOLD analysis project Ga0099822, IMG submission 76839) | Root nodule microbial communities of legume samples collected from California USA - Cow pea white BW | ecosystem: Host-associated > Plants > Roots > Nodule | place: USA: California | collected...
TATATATATATATATATATATATATATATATATATATATATATATATATATATATATATAAATATTGTAAACTTCATACACCTAAGCACTAACCAAATTTAAAAGTGTTGTAAATTGGTTTATCACCAATAATGGAGAGAATGAGAAGCATAGTAATAAGTATATTGTTGTTCATAAGTGTGGTGGTGGCAGAAGATGTGGTTACCAGTAAAGTTGTCAATCTTGTAGATCCTGCAGAAAAATTTGGTACTGATGAAACCGCTAATATTAACTTAGCCATTAATGAACAATCTCAAGCGTATGAGTCTCCAAGATTCAAAAAATTTGTGACACATTGTAGCTCACATGTTGCTGAAACATGCAGTGAAAATGATCCAATGCGTGACAAATTAGGGTTGTCTCTTTGTCTTTTCGATTCCATGGAAGCATGTTTGGTAGACCATAAGGCCTCACTTTATCAAACAACTTCTTCCTATAAATCTCAAAAATCAATTCAATATTTGCCAGTGCTTATTGAGACCGTGAAATTTCAAGCTGTCTTGAGAACCTGTTCCAAAGTCACTGCACAAACTTGTTTCACTACTTCTGATGTTAATACATCAACTTTATCAGCTTGTCTTAAACCATATTTGATTCAGTGTATATATCTTAATCAAAATCCACCACCAGGTATGACTTATTTTATCATTTACTTCTTTAGTAAATCATATATCATGTTTTCATCACCATCACTGAGTAGGATTTCTTGTTTAGAATCGAATTGTGAGTCTAAATTCCACATAAGGTAGAAATGAGAAAGTGAAACACTATATAAGGATGAAAGTGATGTCAATGTTTTATGTAATTGGACTCAGGTTTCATTAGTATTGTATCTCTCCAATGAAACTTTCTCTTTAGACTTAACGTTTCTTCTATCACTTATATCTTTATTCTCTTAGAGTCTATACATTTTTCAAAAAAATCATATATGATTAAACAATATAATTAATATTTGTGCAGATGCAGCATATATCGAAAGAGATCATACTCAAATTACGCCTGATCAAGTTACATGTGGTTGGTGCAGATAAACACATAATAATGTGGAAGTACTTGCTTTATGTTATAATAATACAACAATAATTGCAATGCGTTCAGGATTATCCCATATGTAATGAATAATCTCTTTATCTCTATGCAAACGTTGTTCCTACTTGTTGTTTTATGTTAAAGGATATGTTTCCAATTATGAATGTATGTCATGTGTAAGAAAATCACTCAATAATGCTATGTTATACCATAATGACGTTCCTACTATTTTATATCATGTATTCAAAAAATTTGTACGTGTTAATCATTCAAAATTATTATAGAAAAGGTATTACTTTCATTTTTAAAAACTCAACTTAACGGCGATGGTTGTAACACAAGTTCAATGAAACTTTTCATAGTCACTAGAACTAATGCGATAAAAACTCACTTAAATTTTTTTATAAACTATAAAATACAAGAAAATTAAGGTTTTTTTACAAACAATACGGAACTCGAGATTAAATTTGGCTTAACGTCACGCGTGTGAAAATGTTTTCCAACCTAAGTTTAAAATTGATTTTTCTTAATTTTTAAAAATACTCTCTTTATGAATAGAAAAAAGAAAACTTAGCCTATATATGATAAAGTAAAAAGAATGGTGGTTCAAAATGATTTGGTATAAACTTAAATAGGAAATAACTAAAAACGATGTTACGTTGATACGTAGGCAATTATCGAATGAAAATGATTTAAATATGTAATTTTGAAACATTGTTCCTACCCGTTACTTTATGGTATTGTACTTTCAAATATTCCGATTAGTTATATTACTGCGTGCCAAGTTTAACAAAATTACTCAAGTATAATAATTCAAATAAATTTACACTCATCACTTTTTACACGTATTATGATATAATACTTTTTTTTATTTTAAAAATTATCAACGTCGCCTTAAACTTTTTTGTCAATCTAAAATTTTTAACTGTGAGAGTATCGCTCTAATGTCGGTTTAACAACCTCGATTTTTTTTTTATTGTAAAACTTGATATAAAATTTCAATGTGAAACTTGAGATTAAATCTCTCTAAGTATTACTTACACGTGTAAAAATAATTTTCCATAATTAATTAATCATAGATCAAACTAAAATAAAAGTTATGTATGTATGTATGTATATATGTGTATGTATGTATGTATGTATGTATGTATGTATGTATGTGTGTGTATGTGTATGTGTATGTGTATGTGTATGTGTATGTGTCTGTATGTATGTATGTATGTATGTATGTATGTATGTATGTGTGTATGTATGTATGTATGTTATGTATGTATGTATGTATGTATGTATGTATGTGTGTGTGTGTATGTATGTTATGTATGTATGTATGTATGTATGTCGTATTAAAATATTCACTATTATAAATAAAAAATTATAATTGATCACTAATTAATTAGAGACTAATTTAGAAACTAATTCATTTTGGTAGCTAAAACCTAAGAGATTAATTTTTAGTGATCAATTTATTTTGGTAACTAACACCATGATAGCTAATTTTAAAGACTAATTATAATTTTTTTTATGACAGTGGCTGTTTTAGTAACCAATAATTTTTAGTTTTATAAATTGATATCTAAATTGGTCATTATAATTATTTGGATTTGAAACACACTTTTTACTGTGTTGTCATTTAAACAAAATTTGGTTTTAGATTCTTATTTGGAAAAATTAGATTATTTGTGTTTGTTTGGAACAATGAATACATATTGTCTTTAAATTTAAATGTTGTTGGAATCAGTTCATTTTTAACTAATGATGATCTATATATGTTTGATAGTATGACTTCCTACAATAACTCCTTAAATATAAAATTGTGTGGTAATATATATATATATATATATATATATATATATATATATATATATATATATATGTGTGTGTGTGTGTGTTATTTTTTTAGAGTCTGTTCTAAAATAAATCATAAATCGTTTTGCTTCGGACCTATTTTTGTTATTCTGACGGTATAAATTGTTGTTGAAACAAATAATTGATCAACTATTGATTTAAAAAAGTTAGGAGAATTTATATATTTAGAGAAGAAAATTAGGTGAAAAGAAAAGAAAAATGATTTGGTTTTAAACTTATTCATAATTTGTTTTCGTCATTTACTTTAAATCGAATCTCGTAATATAAATTAATTAAGTCTCATAATTTCAACTATATGTGTCTCGTAATTTGAACTATATTTAGAATTTTATATTATTATTAATAAAAATGGACAAATACATTTTTTAGTGTAACTTTGCGGTTTTTAAATTTGTTAGTTTAATCCTAATTTCATTAAAAATAATTAGTGTATTTTTTTTAACATGGTTAAAAAAAGTGATGAAATAGCATAATAAATAACCATGAAACATGGAAGATTATTATAACAATTTAAACCACATAAACTCTTTAGCACAAACCTTTTATCACTGTTATCCTTCTATAAGAGGTTATTCCAATAAGGTTACGAAGTCTTTTGAATTTATTCAACGTGATTTTTTAATTTTTTTGTTGATGTCATAGATCGAGTCATCGTTTTATTCAAAATAATTAAGTGTGATTACTTCCAAATTAATATAAATATCAATTTGAAAGATTATCAATTCAAATTATCTGCTCTATTGTATACGTATCTATCATAAGTAACAGCTTAGAAAATTATATTTTAGGGATAAATTGTGTTTAAAGGAAAATAATTTTTTGACAAAGATTTGATTGACAAAGTTGAGAAACTTACCAAATAAAGTAAGTTTTTTATTTTTTAATGGAAGTTAAGATAACAAAATAATAAAATTTTAGGGTTTTTTTATCAAAAATAGTTATTTGTCAAAAAGTTTGTCAAAAAAACTTTGTCAATGTATCATCTCTCGTGTTTAAATTAATGAAACTCAATATTTAAATAATAAAATACGTAAAGTATAAATAAAATTTTAATAAACAAGTTTCATTATTTAAAAAACTTTTATCTCTCAAAAAACCTATTTTCTAGAACTCTCACTCTTCTTTTTACAATTTCTAATTTTGTGATCCTCTTTGTAAAAATCGGAGACCACTTGTGATCCTCGTGGTGAAATCTTCAAGATCAACCAATCATTTTTTCTCTAATTGAGTAAGTTGAATTTCAGCCATTTTCTCTAATTAGGTTTTCAATCTCGTATGCGTCTCCCTTTTCAGATCACATGAGTTATGAGTTTCTTTAGTTTTCCTCATGAATCCTTGATGATCAGTGATCATAGGAATATGGTCTGATCGTTTTTTCTGATAATTGTGCGTGTAGATAGAGTCCTTTAAAACTAATGACGGGTTTTGGCGTAATAGAGCAATTTGAGCCGATTTCATTAGGTAAGGGAAGCTAACTTGAAACTCGTTAAATTTAATAATCCATGATGAGTGATGTTTTCTTAGAATTGATAATACTATGATTTTTTGGTATGACTTAAATTGGTTGATTTTCTATTAAAAGTGGGATGAGTGTTTGATGTGTATGTGATTGATGATTTGGGCAATTTTGTAAGACCTGAGTCACTAATCAAATTGGTACTACCTCTATGATTTAAAGGCATATTAAAATAATACCCAAGTAAGGAATACCAAATTTGAGCCATGAAACAAGTCTAAAATTACCTAATTGTGGAAAACCAGTGTGTTGATATCTGGTGTGACGCTAAGCCTCACGGGACGGCGTTGAGCGCTCATTTTTGCGAGACGAATGACACTAAGCATTGGCCAGGTGACACTAAGCGTTGGGCATCTCTGCAGGTCTAGAACTATTTTATTTTCTCTGACGCTAGGCGCTGGATTCTGACGCTCAACACCCATTTTTACGAGGCGTTTAGCGCTGCTTGGTGATGCTAAGCGTCCATCTTTACAAGGCAAATGGCGCTCATGGCTAATTGTTTTGTTTTCAATTGAATTGCATTGTTTAACTATCTTTTTCCTGAGTTTTGGCATTAGTTATGAAATGATCTATATGGGTAGTATCTACTTATGAATTTAAGGTCTACGTAGGTCTACGTACGAATGATTTGATGATTTTGGGAAATTCCTAAGGAGGAATCCCTTGGGTGATGTGTTCTTTAGGGCGTGCCTTGACAGTCAATATTGTTTCATTTTGTGAAGCTATCTTGAATTTTATTAGCTATTAATATTCATATAGAGGAAAATGGTTAGATGGTGAAAATAGTAGGAGGTCCTGTCATAAGAATGACTTCATTTTTCTTAAGATTTAAACGGATTAACCCTGTGTGTGGTAGCTCGGGGAGAGCAAGTTATATCACCACAGGTGCATGGCTTCACTAGTTTGACTCTACAACACGTATTCAAGTAATATTGAGTCTAGATGAGTTGAGTTTATATGCCATATGGTGTGTTATGCAATTTAAATTGGTGATTTGTATGTTTATAAATTATCATTGTAATATATATTTTTAATCTTTTATTCAGTTAACTTACCCTGCTTGGCTCCTTGTTTATCTTGTGGTTTTTTCCTTTGCTATGACCACCATTATGGTGTGAGCAGGGAATGGTGCAGGTGCTAATGTGTCTAGTCGTGAGCATGGGCCTCCAGCTTGAGGCTTAGTATAGTCGATTTAATTTATGTATAAAGTTTTGATAGTAACCCTTCGTGGTTAAACTTCTTTAGTTCCTTTCATGTTTGTATAGTAAGTCCATTTTGGATGACTGTATAAATATCTATGTAAAGCTTACGTGGAATTGTCATGTTTTATACTATAAAATGTAAATTTCTTTATTTAGTATTAAATGGAATATTACATTATACATAAAACTAAATATTCATAGACAATTCGACAAAGACATAATAGTCGATGACATAATAAATTTTTATATTTTATTAAAATGTGAATTTAAAGTTCAGTTATCTCACCCAAAACTCATCGGTAATTATATAGTGTAATTTTGTAACAATAACTTTATTACGATGATTCATGCTTTTCTTAATAAAAGATTATCATAAAAATATTGTAAGGAAAACTATCCTACATTGTACATGATAATTCATTCATGTTATGTTTAAAAAGACACAACTGTAAGGAAAAAAATAAAAATAAAAAACAGAAAAAATTGTATTTGAAATATAAAAAATACAAAATACAAAAATAATTAATTAAATATTATTTGAATCCATTATAGCTGTTAAAAACTATTAAAAGTGATAAGGATTAATTAATTGTTATATGAATGATAGTGAGAAGTGGATGTGTCACGACACACTTATTTCGTCTTCTAGTCACTTTCGGTCTCAATCTCTTTCTTGCTTTGTCAATTCTGCAATCTTTCATTTTTGTTGGGTAGTGAATTTCACTTTTTTCACACTTTCAAACATTTTTCTTGAATCAGTAACTGATTCCACGTGACCTTGTCCACCTTCCAACATGCTTCTCATGAATAATAACACCTCTACATCATAAATAATTATTTAGTTAGGTCATAAGTTTAAAAACTCAATTTTCTACCAAGTTTCTATTCAAATATGATACAGTGTTATAAAATTTAAAGGGTTAAATATTTCTTTTCTTAGTAAAAATTAGAATTAGTTATTCTTTAAAATTTTAGTTTAATTTAGTCTCCTAACTTTATAATTGTGCGAAATTAGTTCTTATAATCAAATTTTGTTAAATTTAACTAAGAACGCTAAAAAGATACAGAGAAAGCTAAGCGAACATCGAAGTTCACAAACCTAAGGAATGACCGCTCTGATACCGTAAATGTAACGTCCCATTTAATTATTATGCGAAAATTAAAAGAAATGTCACGCAAAGATAGTACTATAGCGTAGTCCTGGGGTCCTTAACACAACCCCTACAAACTGGGCACACCACGATGCCAACGGGGAACCAGATAAAAGTCTAACAGCTGAGAGTAGAGTAGTAAGGCATAAAGCAATACATGGGTCATAGCCCTAAAGAAAACCCATAAAGAAAATAAAGTCCAGCCCAAATGGCTAAGCAGCGAAATCGTCATTGTCTTGTTGACCGCGAGAACCTCGCCCATCTGCTCCTATCAATTAAATTGATGATCATCGCAAGAAGAAGAGCCACATACAAGACAACTATACAACAAACATGGTAAGCTAGAGTAAAACAGTTCATCAAGTAGATACATATCATCACACAATCCAAGCATTTCATATATCATCCAAACATGTTCTGACTTCTCAAACAATACACTAGACCCTGACTCGACTCATTCAGATACATATAGCCTGGTCGGATTCAGCGGATGCTTGCACTTGTGGTGGATACCTCTGTTCACCCTCGAGCTAAGTGTTAAAGTGTTATAATGAATCAATTTCCCTTACACACAAGGTTAGCCCTTAATGAATTTCAGGCCTCCTGCTACTCTCACCACAGGAGTCAGTCCGCTCTAAGTGAGACTAACTGACTCCTTAGAGTGTCAAGATGCAACCTTACCTTGAATCCTTACCAGATCGTATAGATGGGGCACCACCATGGACATCCACTAATAAGGGCCATGAAATTACGTCCCGACCACTGAAGTGCGACCCTGAAAGTCTCACCTAGAGACTCCAAGGAATTACGCACTGACACAGACCAACATATATAAACAACCAAGAATTATCACGTACATTACACATCAAATTTCATATCAACATCCGTAACCAATCCTCGTTTCTCACGGTTAAATCAACACCAACTTGTCATTACCAATCATGAGTAAAACACTTCCTCTCATACCAATACCATGCCATTGGTTTACCAACCATCAAGGTCCATTATTGCTCATGCCAAATTTGTGACCACACACACATATATATGTATCCAACTTCTCATGTACAGCTCATATAGAAATCATGCCAAGCTCACAATCCCCCACATATAATCCCCTCCCAATCATGCATACTCATTCTCATTAAGCCATCATACAATCACCCATATAAGCACAATTTAAACATCCAATCACAAAGGAAACAACATCTCGAAACGCATCCTCGCCCAGCTCCTCGCTCAGGCTAGAGGGTCTCGCTCAAGCGAGAATGACTCTCGCTCAGGCAAGCTCCCCTCCGCCTAGGCAAGAGCTCGACAAAGAGGATAATAGCCCCTACGTAATCTCGCTTAGGCGAGACCCTCTCCGCCTAAGCGAGACGTTCGCTCGCTCAAAACGAGGGTTTGGTCGCCTGAGCGACGACTCGCTTAGAAAACCTTGGGCGAGCATCTGCTCATCTCGCCTAGGCGAGGCCAGCTCGCTTGGGGGAAATAATCAGTGTTCGCCACTGTTCGCACCTGCACAACGCATACACACATACCAAACAGATATTCCAGCCAGTCCAGTCACTCATGGTAGCACACAAACTCAATGAATCAATGAACTACAATGATACAAGTCAAATCACACCATACAAAGAGGTTCTAGCTTCCCTTACCTAGAAAAGGGCCAACATTTGGGTTCTTGGGTGTAAACAGAGAAATGCAGCAGCTCCTAGAGCGGTTTAACGAGCTGGAAACACAAGGACAGAAAGACACGAAGCTACTCAGTACGACCCTAGTGGGAACTCAAAGCAAGTGTGCTAAACAAGAGATATAGGGGATGGAATGCGACTTACGTGGAACGAAACTGGCTTGAACAAGTGCGACGAAGTTCTAAGACTGAACCCTAGCGGAAAAGACAGTTGCGGCTCTAAACACCAATGGGTAGACTCTGAAAGTGTAGGATGAGTGAATTAGGACTGACTTTGAAGTGGTTTTATTCTTTGAGCCAGCCCTTAGACCCAATAACTTAAAGGCAACCCTTAAATCTTTAGGGCAGAAAACTAACCTTACACTCAGTGAAATGTAATAGGAAAAATCACTCTAATAAAAACAAAATCATGATATGTTTAATTTATAAAATTTGACAGCCTCATTAGACATGCCAATTTATGATTATATTATAATATAAAAAATACTTATATATTAATGTATGTACCACCTTCAGTTCAATAAATTTTAAAACCACTATACGTTGATAATATTTAAATATTTATGATTAAAGTATCTCGCTAATTTAAAATTAAATGTAAAGCAAAACATTATTAATTAGTATTATTAATACATAAATATTAGTTTTTTGGACATTATTTGTTCCCATGAATGCTGTTTTACTTTGGCAAAAACTGTATCAGAAAGCGTATTTCTTCGTTCTATTTTTTTTTTAAATTTTAATGGACAAATATTATCTACAGTAGTACTATTAATACTTTTGATACTTTTTTTAATTACATTTATATTTTATTATAGCAACAAATGACATACAAATAAGTTACACGCATAGTTAATATATTTAAAAACAAAACAAATTCGGATAAAAAAATTGATAAGACAATATATTGTAATTTTAGAAAAATAATTTATTTTCTTATACCGAAACCCATTTTGTTTAAAGATTTAAGAAAATTATTTCTTAATGTTGATTACGGAGACTTCAATTTGACGATATTTTGACGAGACTTTTCATTTTCTTGCCTTCATTAAACATTTTTCCTTATCAATTTGTCGTGTCTGAGATTTGCAGTTTTCAATGTCCGGAGTTAAATACAATTCTTCTTTTTGTACGTTCCTTAAGTAAATACTTTTTTATTTTTGTACTAAACTTAATGACGTTACTTTAAAATTACACTAATACATTATGGTATTATTATAGGAAAATAAGTTTTTAACAGTTAAATTTTAACAATTTCTTTTACAATTGAAATTAATTATTTTAGTATATTCAATCAATTATATTATTTAACTAATTTCACGTTATTCAGAATCGAAGTCAATTGTAATTTAAATATTTATATCTCTTTATTCTTGAAATACAAAAACTATGAAGAAGATTTACTATTTTAAAGTGAATAATATCTTGAAAACAGTCACACAGAGTTGGGTCAGATTGAAATTTTTTTAAATAATTTTTTATTTTCTTACTTGTATATTTTAAAATTAATTAAAAAATATAATTTTAAAATGTAAAGAAAAATTATCAAAATTTAATCATTAAAATGTCATTATTTATTGCACTTATTTTTGTTAGTTTTCGTAGTTAATGATAAGTTGAGTGTGAGATTGGAATAGGTGAATAAATTAATTGAGAGAGAGTTAGTGTAAGATTACTGATATGGTATTATATAAAGGGACACTTTACTTTACCAACTTTTTTCGGTTCATTGATGGTCACTGCCAGCAAAAGCGAGCCCACAAGTATATGCTAATGGTAATGACATTCACAATGCCATAAACATTCATCTAATCTTCTCTGTTACTCTTCTTTCAAATATCATTACATCACACTGTCATTAACTCTTCTTTTTATTGTAATATTTTTTATTCCACCATAGACATGGGATTTGGCAACCTGAAGCTTGAGCAGATTTTGAATTCCAATATTTTTGTTCAAACCCTTTTGACCCTTTTTCAGTTTTCTCTCTCTCTCTGGATTTCTTTTTTGTTTAAATAAATAAAGGTGGTGATCAAAAGAATCTAGGACTATATATATTAATTACGAACGTTGTCATCAGTTTATACCAGAGCTAGATGCGTGTTGAACATGCTTTTGATCTTTTTCTTCCACCTCCTGCATTGAATGTCCTTCGGTACCACAAAAGGGTATTCAGATTCGTCTTCTGCTCTGTGGTTCTGGTGGAGCTGTGTTGTGTTTGAAGGTACGAACGATAATAGTAGGTCTTTGTTTTTTGCTGTTTTTTTTTTTTCTCGTTTTTAACCCCTGTTGTGATAGAGTGGCAGAAATTCATTCATTGCTTTGTTTTCTTTTCTTGCATGTGCCAGTGTTCTTCATTTGATAAAATCGGTAGGTTGAAAAGAGAGAATTTGAGGGGAAAGGGAAAGATAGTGTTAGTGTTGTGTTGGTGGAGACATGTGGGATTGCAGAGAAATTTGGTTATTTTTCTGTGGTTTAACAATCTTGCCCTTGCTATGTTTTTCTGCCAACTTTGTTCCTCTGGATAATTACCTTATAGACTGTGGAGCATCGACCGATACTTCCATAGATAACCGCAATTTCAGAGCGGATAGTTTCTACAAGAATTTCATTTCCACCCAACAAGATGTTCTTGCAAGCACCTCCTTGAAATCAATAACTTCCTCCACTGATTCGCCTCTTTATGCAACCGCAAGAATTTTCACTTCACCTTCAAAGTACACGTTTCCGATCAAAAAAAGGGGGAGACATTGGATCCGGCTTTATTTCTTTCCATTTGCATATGAGAAGTACGATTTGAGTGCAGCAAATTTCGCTGTTTCTACCCAGGACTACAATCTTCTGAGTGATTTTACTGTGCAGAAAAACCCGGTTATGAAGGAGTACTCTTTAGATGTTAACTCAGACACCCTTGTGATCACTTTTTCCCCTTCTGCAAATTCCATTGCTTTCGTGAATGCCATTGAAGTTGTTTCGGTTCCTGATGGCCTCATTGTTGATAATGGTTTCTCGCTATATCCAGCAGGGTCCTACTCTGGCTTGTTGACAAAAGCACTGGAAACAGTTTTCAGGGTTAACATGGGTGGTCCAAGTGTCTCCTCTGGGAATGACACGCTTCAACGAACTTGGGTTAGTGATGAAAAATTCCTCATACAACCTAACTTGGCCACTAATTTTTCAAACATAGGTGCTGTGAAATATGTTAATGGTGGACCAACAGCAAACACTGCTCCACCTTCTGTGTATGGTACTCTAACAGAGATGAACTCTGCTGGTGATCCCAGAAGTAATTTCAATGTGACTTGGCAGTTTGATGTGGAGCCTCAATTTCAGTACCTGGTTCGGTTTCACTTCTGTGACATACTCAGCAAAAGTCTCAATGAGCTTTACTTCAATGTTTTCATTAACTCCTTGTTGGCTGCTAAGGATCTTGATCTGAGTTCCGAAAATAGTAATGTTTTGGCTACTCCATTTGTTAAGGACTTGGTCACAGCCCCATCTGCCAGCGCCAAAATGCTTGTAAGCATTGGCCCTTCTGCTGTGAATAATAATTATCCTAATGCTATTTTGAATGGGCTGGAGATAATGAAAATGAACAATTCTGCTAGCAGTTTCAGCTCATCAACTGCGCCTCAGACCGGTTCTTCTGGTTCAGGTTCTAAAAAGGTTGGCTTGATAGTAGGTGTGAGTGTTGGGGCACTTTTTGCAGTGGTTATGGTTCTTGTTTTGTTTCTACTATGCAGGAAAAGAAGACGTTTGGAGAAAGAAAAACAAGGGAATTCAAAGACATGGATTCCCTTATCAGTCAATGATGGAACTTCCCACACCATGGGAAGTAAGTACTCTAATGCCACAACAGGAAGTGCTGCTTCAAACTTTGGGTATCGTTTCCCTTTTGTGACAGTTCTGGAGGCTACAAATAATTTTGATGAGAGTTGGGTTATTGGAATTGGTGGCTTTGGAAAAGTATACAAGGGAGAGTTAAATGACGGTACTAAAGTTGCAGTTAAGAGGGGGAATCCTCGGTCACAGCAGGGGCTAGCGGAATTCCGAACTGAAATTGAGATGCTGTCACAGTTCCGCCACCGCCATCTGGTATCACTGATCGGATATTGTGATGAAAAGAATGAAATGATATTGATATATGAATATATGGAAAAGGGAACTCTGAAAAGTCATTTGTATGGTTCAGGTCTCCCAAGCTTGAGTTGGAAGGAGAGACTTGAGATTTGCATTGGAGCAGCTAGAGGACTGCATTACCTTCACACAGGATATGCTAAAGCTGTTATTCACCGTGATGTGAAGTCTGCAAATATTCTGCTTGATGACAACCTCATGGCCAAGGTTGCAGATTTTGGACTATCAAAGACAGGGCCTGAAATTGATCAGACACATGTGAGCACTGCTGTGAAAGGGAGTTTTGGGTACCTTGATCCTGAGTATTTCAGGAGGCAACAACTTACAGAAAAATCAGACGTGTATTCATTTGGGGTGGTTCTGTTTGAGGTTCTTTGCGCTAGGCCTGTTATAGATCCAACACTTCCTAGAGAAATGGTGAACTTGGCAGAATGGACTATGAAGTGGCAGAAAAGAGGGCAACTGGAGCAGATAATAGACCCAACACTTGCTGGGAAAATCAGACCGGATTCTCTTAGGAAGTTTGGAGAAACTGCTGAAAAATGTTTGGCTGATTTTGGTGTTGACAGGCCTTCTATGGGTGATGTGTTGTGGAATTTGGAGTATGCTCTCCAACTCCAAGAGGCAGTTGTTCAAGGTGACCCTGAAGAAAACAGCACTAATATGATCGGTGAATTGTCACCACAGGTCAACAATTTCGACCACGAAGTTAGTGTTTCCGCTGCACAGTTTGAAGCTTCAAGTCTGGATGATCTTTCTGGTGTTTCTATGAGTAGGGTGTTCTCGCAGCTGGTGAAATCTGAAGGGAGGTGATTTACAATATTATGTCTTCTAAATTCTGCATAACATTACTCTTGCTTGCTTCATCATAACGCAACAGTAGGTTTCCCTGTTAAATATCTGATTAGTGATGTTTGAGTTGGATTATCTTGAAAAATATAAATGCATATTGAATATTTTCAGTAACCACCTTACCCCATACAAATACATCATAATCGCCAAGTTCTTACATCAAACTGCAGAGGGATAGGTTCCTTTTTTTAACAAGATAAATGGTACAACGTTATTCTTGTTCAATCTTCAGCATGCCACAACAAGTTATTCTTTGTAAAGTTTGGCTAACACCCATCCAAATTATAACCTTAAAGTTCTTAGTTACAATTTACAAATGTTGCTTTTCCAAACGCGCCATGCCAAAAATAAAGACGACTTTCATTATGAGAGCAAGCTATAACGTTGTACTTCGCAAATGTTGTTTCTTAATAACTGCTGAAAACGATGAAATAACTGCAAATCGAACATAGAATCCAAACCATTTCCAAAGGTGCAGGAAGATCCAAAGACAACGAATACTATAAAATTTTACCAATGGACATTAAATAATTTCAAGGACACATACTATTTTGAACAAATTTATATTCTCACAATTAACTTGACTATACCTTTAATCGATTCTTGAATAAAAATCGTGTTTCAGACTAATAAACACATTTTCCACCACAATCGCAATATATAGGGATGAACAGAATAACATTTTCATATTCAAGATATAAGGATTAAATTACAAAGTAGACATCAAGAGCAACACCACAATTCATATCATTGTAGGCACTATTCCTAAAACACAACTTCTTAACAGACTGAACTTGCCTAGTAGCTTCTCTAAACTGAATAAAGAAACCTAAACCTAACCCCCAAATCCATAGAGGGTTCTTCCCTGTCTCTTAAGAGCATAAACCACATCCATTGCCGTAACCGTCTTTCTTCTGGCGTGCTCGGTGTACGTAACCGCGTCACGAATCACGTTCTCAAGAAAGATCTTCAGAACACCGCGAGTCTCTTCGTAGATGAGACCGCTTATACGCTTCACACCACCCCTACGAGCCAAACGCCGAATGGCAGGCTTCGTTATTCCCTGGATGTTGTCACGCAACACCTTACGATGCCGTTTCGCTCCTCCCTTTCCCAAACCCTTGCCTCCCTTTCCACGTCCAGACATCTTCTTACTCGCAAAATTCGCAAACAACAATCTACACCAAACAAACCACAAGATTATAACAGCAATTTTATCATAACTGAATTCAAACACAAGATTATAACAGCAAATTCTTCAGAACTGAATTGGAACAGTGAAAATTGAAGATTACCAGAGGTAGCTGATGAGCCGTGCAATCTGAGGTGGAAGGGAAATTCTGTTCGTATTTATATGTCGTGTTGGGGTTGGGTGATGTGTGTCAATTTGTGTGAGGGTTGCAGCGAAGCGTTGGGATCGTTGATGGGTTGGTAGTGGACGGTTAAGATTTGAGATCATGGTGGGCGCGGATCGATGACGTGGGTGAAAGTAAGTGAATGCTCTCTTCGGCGCCATTGGAATTATCTGAAATTTGAACCAAAATTTGTAAGTGGGCACATATACATTGGACCGCTGTGTTTGATTCAGGAATTTCTTTTTACACGTTTTGTATTCTTCATGCACCCTCGTATTTTCTAAAATTTATTATATCTTCGCTGAAATTAATAAAAATAATAGTCTATCATTTTTATGTTGTTTTAATTATAGTTTTGAACTGTACAATTTGTAAATATTCGAAATTATTCTATCCATAATACAAATTTATATTTTGAATTATTTCATAATGCAAATTTAAAAAACAATTCGAAATACAAACTTCGTTTCAAAAAATTTATAATATATAATGTAAATTTACATTTTTATTACACAAACAGTACTTTGATATTAATTATTGGTTTATAAAAACATTAAAAACAATAAATCCTACATATAATTAAACAGTCCCAATATTTAAAAGAATTGAATGCCGAAATATACTACCTCGTTGAAATTGACTATTGGGAACAATAAATGATACTAGTGTTTGGTATTTCAACTATATAACACTATGAGTTCTGAGTTTTCTATTGATTTTTTCTTGTGATGAAAAAAAAAACAAATAACAATGAATGTCCTTTCACATGAGATCATAACCCTTTAAATAATATTTATCGGTTACTATCTTCTGAAAATCAATATTTCTCATTTGTCTTCTTCCTCGTATTAGAATAATATAGACATTTATATGGTTAATATTTTCATAACAGATATGTATTTTTAACCATAAATTTAATTAATGATATCACTTAAATAATTTGGCCGATAAAATGTCCTAACGCATTTATATGACGAAACGAAACCTTGAAATATTGGTGGGCCATATTTATTAATTAAAATTCGTGACATGCATATTCATTCTATGGGCTCAATAGGAATTTACATATGTGTTGGCCAATAGTGTTACTTTTGCACACTCGTAAATCGTATCTTTTAATCTATATATATATATATATATATATATATATATATATTAATATGAAAGCCATTTTTCTTCGTTAAGAAAATATTCGGATTAATAATTTGTAAGTAAAAAGTAACTTATAGATTATGCATTTTGAAAGTTAAATAACTTTTAGATGATATAATCTGAAAGTATTTTTTTGAGAAGTTATGTTCAAATATCTATCATAGACTCTCGTACATACATTTATTCGCAAAAAGAAATATATATATATATATATATATATATATATATATATATATATATATATATAAAATTTTCTATATATATATGTATATATATTGTTTCTCTACTTATTATATATACTTTCATAAAGAAATATTTTTTATGAATA
>Ga0099822_1005652_pt1 | contig 16313 bp, 7 predicted proteins | sample CowpeawhiteBW_FD_76839 | JGI IMG/M metagenome (GOLD analysis project Ga0099822, IMG submission 76839) | Root nodule microbial communities of legume samples collected from California USA - Cow pea white BW | ecosystem: Host-associated > Plants > Roots > Nodule | place: USA: California | collected...
GCCAAAAGGTTACGTCTTTGGCCTCGGGTGGCACTGAACCGGGGCCAAATAGTTTAATTAGGGCACAAAAACGCGAACCCCTCTACTTCTTCCTCGCGCGCCGCTGCATCTTCTCCATCTTCTCCATCTTCTTCCTCGCGCGCACAGAACCATATGGGAACCCTAAACGCTAGCCACCGTGAAACTCCATTGCGAACGCGAACCACCACTGCGACGCAAAAATAGGGCACCAGATCTGCAAAGCGGCGACGCGATCCACCATGGCAGCACCTTTTGCGAGATCGCCATCGCGCTCCACTAGAGGAACCACCGTCGAGATCTCTGTTGCTGCAGAAAGCCACCGTCACCACAACAGAGGTCGTGAATCTGCACCGTCACCGGACCTGTCTTCTCGCCGTTCGTCGCAGTGGCGCCGATGATGGCTTGCAGTGGTGGTTCGCGTTCATCGCTGCGACAATGGTGGTTCGTCGATAGGGGATTCTGGTTCGCGTTCATTGCTGGGATGGGGGTTCTGATCTGGCTCGCGTTCTGGTTCGCGTTCGCGTTCTGATTCTGGTGTTGCAGGGATGAAAGTATTCTAGTTCTGGTTTGACGTTAGCTGGCTTTCAGATCTGTGCCGTGAAAAATTTAATTAAAAAAAATATTTTTATCTTATGGCTTCGGTTCTCATGGACCCGGGGCAGAAAAGGGACTCTCTGGATTCGGGTAACAACCGTACCTTTTGGCCTCACCCCAATATGCTCAGTTCCAGACCTGAGGCAAAATGAGAAAAATAACCGGGGCAAAAAGCCCTTACTGCACTGGTGTACATTTCACAATATCACCATGAATTCAACCATTAGAGAAACTTGTTATCATATTCCATCCATAAGAATGAAATTACCCGTTTATAATTCCATATTTTAAATTGCAACCAATTCTCCATACATAATCACCAAATAATGAGAACAAGGCTTAACACCGCCTTACATAAAAAAACGTAACCCAAAATGCATTTCACAATTCCTCCATTCCATAACTGAAGAATATCAAGAAAATGATTTAGCATCCCTTACACCAAAATCCCAACCTTCTTTTACCATAAGGATAAACACTTCTTATCTCATTTCCAAGACATTCATCACATAATCAGAGATACAAGGTGAAATACATGAAATTCTTGCATAATGCATCCATACATTCAATGCATTCAAGAAAGCAACCAAATATATTCTAAACATGACACCTGAGCAATTATAAAATAATATATAAAAATATTTGTTTTAAATGCACACATAAGGAATCAAACCCATGATCATCAATCCCTTGACAAGGCCCTAACCAACTATGCTACTCTCCACCTTTGTTTATGACCTTGCATATCAATTCAATTAATATTCCTCGCATCCAATTATCCCTTAGAATTATAATTATTTTCCTAGGTTTTAATTATCCCCAAACAGAAAATTTTCATCCTCGAAAATTTTGCTTACCAAGAAACATATATGGATATGACTTCTTCATGTTGTCTTCTTATTCCCAAGTTGCTTTTTGTGTCCCTTCATCCCAAAGCACCTTGACAGTACGAATTTATTTTCCTCAAAGGTTGTTTGATTTGCACGTCTAGAACTCGCATCGGCCCAACGTCTAGGGTTAAGTCTTTTCTAATCTGAACTTCGTCCTCCTCCAGCACATGTGTAGGATCTGAGACGTACTTCCTCAGTTGCGATACATGGAACACGTTATGTGAGTTTGCTAGTTGTGGTGGTAGTGCAATCTCATAAGCTACTAGACCAATCGTCTTGTTGTACACTCAAAACCCTTACCCATCTATTGTACATGTTCCACACTTTATTGGCAACTTTACAACTAAAAAACAAATGACTTATACTTTATTCTTTATCCCCACAAAGGGCACAATCATGATTGTTTAATAAAAATTCTCTAAGATTGAGGTTGACCTTTGTAGGTACACTATTTGACATGACACACCATGCTAAATGAAGTGCGGATGGAATACCTTTAACCTTCCATAGACTATCGAAGACTACTGATAATTCTCCAATTGGACTACTTTGAAGCTTTGTATATGCCAATTTGACTGTGTATACATTATCATCTCCATCCACCCACTCCCACGTATCTTGGTGACTCATATCTAGATTTATCCTTTCTATATCTTCCATAGAAAGTTGTAGTTGAGGCTTCTCCCATTCGAACCATTGTCTGTTCCAACAAAAATTTCATTCCCATTTATCCTTTTCCCAGTTATCACATTCACTAATAGTTATTTCTCTTGTTAGAATTTGCATATAATCTTGGGTATGAATCTTTAAACGCTCTTTCACCTTATCATACATCTTTCCAAAAATTTATTGTACTCTAGGGCCTACCCTCTAAGTCACACTTTTATCAAACCAAGTTTTCTCTTCACCATATCCACATACCTTTCGAGGATCATACAACCATCGAGATTTCTTTTGCCCACACTTTTTATCATCCAAACTCCTCCATGATCCATATTTTGAATCTAAAATATCCTTTCATAATCCCTTCTCTTCCGTGCATAATCTCCTCTTCCACTCAACCAAAAGTGCCACATTGAATAGTTTTAGGTCCTTAATGCCAAGACCCCCTCTCCCTTTGATTTACCTACCTTTTAACCCATGCTATTCTGCTATCAGTTTCACCCAACCCCATAAAAATTCCTTTGTATTCTTATGATGTATTCACTAATGCATGTTGATAATTTAAAGAAAGACATATAATAAGAGGTACAAATGTAAGGACAGAACTAAGTAGGAACACTTTACCCGTGAAAGATACAAATCTTCCTTTCCTCAGATAATTTTTGCTTAATTGGGTTCCAAAATTGTTTTTGTCTTGGGTTACAAATCCTCCTACACTCATCATGCCAAGGTACTTGAATGGGACCTTCATCAAACCACAATTTAGAATAATAGAGCTTCTTTGTTCTTACCTCAGAGTGACACTGATGAACAAATGTCTATGTCCTTTGTGGTACCCCGATACTGGGCTTCTCACCATATCAGTATAACAATGCTACAAATTTATCTATCTCTCACACCGGCTCCGCTACTTTGTCTTCTCCCTTTCATAACTCAACATTTGTTCTTAATAACTTATGGCACGTTCCACGCATTCTTAGCGTCTCAAAATTCGCTCAAGACAATAACATTTATTTTGAATTCTTCCCTAACTACTACTGTGTAAAATACTAGGTAACCAAGCAGATCCTTCTTCGAGGAACGCTTAAAAATGGCATCTATATTTTTCCTTCTCTGCTACTATATATCATATATATGCTTTCTTGATGCTTTCTCACGTTTTACTTGGACTTTTTTGTTGCACTTTCATTATATTTTTACGTTTTAAAGCTCTTGTGCAAAATCAATTAGGCACTAAAATACAATCTATCTAAACTAACAACGCAAAAGAATTCTTAGCCTTTCAAAAGTTTCGTTATTGCACAACCAAACACGGAGTAATGTTTTTTTTTTCAGTTAAGTTAGTTGCTCCCGAGGCTTATAAGTTATACCTACATGTGCATGAACGAATCATCACGTCATTTTTCGAAACCCCGCTTCTTGCTCTTTGTTCAAGGGATTCTTGAACTCCATGGCTTCCACTTCTGGTACCGACGCTGTAAGCGCCACTACCTCTCGTCATTTCTTTTCTTTCTTTATTTTTCTTTTGGCTGTCTTGGGTTGTGGTTGTTATGAGTATATGCTGGTTGAGTTTTAGGATATTACTTTCTTGATCTTTGTTGGTTGGAGATTGTACTTGTTCATGCATGGTGAGCACTGGAATTTTGCATGGGTAAAAGGGATTGTGCTGTTTATATAGCTCACTAAATGATATGCTTTTAAAAAGAGACAGAAGTTAAATCATGATTGTGATGCAGGCTAAATCAAAATCTGAAGATGCCTCTGGTGTAACAACAGGAATAATCTTGTCACTGCGTGAGAGGTATTTCACGGCATAGATGGTGTGATGCATATTGTACTATGCCAAGATCGCAGTTTATAATTATTTGGGTCTAAAATATGTTTTTGATTTTTGTATTTCGCAGTCTTCAGAACAGTAAGGATACACTTGTGATGTGCCAAGTACGTTTTATAGTTTGCAATCTTCTTTCTCATGTTTACAGTTTTTCTGCGTGAAAGAATTTGAGCTTTGGTCGTTTAAGGAAGCAAACTTTAGTTATAACTGATGTAATTCAAGACTTGAATTCATGACAGATTCGCAAGTCTGAGGGTTGTTTCGGTTTATGTACCTTTTTCTTGCTTAGAAATAGGACAAGAATTTTTTTACAAACACTGTTCCTCACCATCTTTCACCTTCTCTTTTTCTTTGGAAACACATAAGTTAACTTTTGTACACACCATCTTATCTTTATAAAAGTTGTCAAAGAATTTTTTTCTTATAAATATTGACAAGAACATGCATGTCCAGAATGAACTTGAGGCTGCAAAATTGGAGATTCAGAATTGGCATTCTACACTTAAAAATGAGCCTTCTTTACCTGCTGGGATCACTTCAGGTTTGTTTATGTATTAATTGTTTAAGAACGAAATTTTTTTACAATTATTTTCTATGCACATTTATACCTGAACATTGTTTAATCTTTCTTCTTTTTAGATCCCAAAGTGTTGAATGATTATCTTCAGAGCTTGAAATCCTCTGTAGCGTCTTTAAAACAGCAGGTTTAGAATCTAGTTTTCCATTTTATTCTTTTTCAAAATAATTCATCATCAATTCATTCGGCTTCACTGTCCTTTATCACTCTCTTACTTGTTATCAGATTGAGAAAGCAAAGAGAAAGGAAGATGCATTCATGGTAACATTTGCCAAACGAGAAAAATATATGAGTGAGTTGAAGGTAATAAAACCTTAAATAAGGTTAATGTCTGTTACTGCATTAGCATTAGCATGATTGTGTATATGCATCCTTCTTTCCGGCATCAACTTCAAGAAACTATACTATGAAGGAAGTAGAAAAAAAAAATATAAAGTGCAGTCTTTTAAGCTCTAATCCTTTATCATTTAAATATAACAACAAAAAACATCAAAATAATTGTCTCTATAAGGTTTCACTAGTATTGGATCCTATTGTTTTTGTTGTTTCTGACGTTCGTTTTTGTATTGCTGTTCTTATTTGGCTTTCTTCTTGCTTATTGTTGTCTGAAATCTTCTACACTCCAGTCTGTTGAGCAAGATCTGAAAGTGCAACTCAAGCCGCCATCAATGGAGGTAAGTTTATAATATAGCATTTAGCGGATCAATGAAATCTATATGGTTGCTGATGATTCTTCTTCATGCAGTTATTTAGAATCTACTGCATCATTTATTTGATTATTTGCAAATCGATAACCTAATTGAGTTGTTTAAAATTTTAATGTATCCCAATTAGGCTAGTTGTGTTAACAATCTTCTATGATAAATAGAAAATCAATTTAAAATGCCGATGTAATATAATGAAATTTTTTTTGATAAGAATAATTATAATATAAAGATAAATTTGTGTGTATTAAAATCATATTAAGTTTTCATTTCTTTAGATCACTGAATTTGTTCTTATTTGCTACTTGTTCGTGACATCTTTGTTTATATCATCTCACGTGTAGCTCGAAATTTAATGTGGCAATTTGATGTATCTTGTATTCTATTTTTGTTCTTTTTTATTCTTAGAATGTTACAATGCCTTCATATTGTTTGGAATATGATTTTCAGGCGAAGAGGTTCTTACTTGATCCAGCGGTTCGTGAAGAGTTCACCCGATTAAAGGTTTGTTATTCAACTTCGCTTTGACTCTTTCTCTGTCAGGCACACACACAATTGGTTGTTTTTTCGGTTGTTATGGGACATAGATTTGTATTCATGGTTGTTACTCCTTACAAGATTTGTGATCTGATAATAGAATTTAGTTGACGAGAAGGATAGAAAGGTAAAAGAGTTGGAAGATGAAATTACAGCTTTAAGTTTTACTACCCAAAGCAAGGAGGGAAAGATGCTGATAGATAAATGTAGAAAACTGCAGGCCGAAAATGAGAAGCTTGGAGAAGCAACTTCTGAGGAGAAGGTGCTTCTGTCTTTCCCCCATTTGTGTTTTATTCGTAACATGAAGTAATGTAACACTAGCATGCATGTATCCAACTATAAAAATAAGGCTTAATTGGTATGGTATTCATTGTTACTGAATTGATGTTTAAAATGTTTTCATTCTTCATTTTTGTTTCCTCTTGGTATGCAGATACATGAAATAGAGTCCAAACTTGCACTGCAGAAGTTACAGAATTCACAACTTAAAAGTCACTTTGAAGGTTTGTTATTCGATGGAATTCATTTTTTTGTTGTTTTGGGCTCATGCACCAGCTACATGGAAACTTCTGTTGTTTTGTGCTATAAAATCAATCATTTGAAGTGTATGGAATGCCAGGAATACCGTCATAAATGTGCTATCTTTTGGATGATTTTAACATGATGTTAAAATGCTTGTAGGAATTGGGATAGAAGTGTGTGTCTTATATTTTTCTTGAGAATAACTAGAGATTGCAGGGATTAAAAGTTATCTGTAGACCTTCATACTTTTGCAATATATTAAACACTAGTACTTGACATTGACTTCAGGATTGCAGAAGCACATGGAAGGACTGACCAATGATGTTCAAATATCCAATGAAATAGTATTCACTTCTTTATCTTATTCTCCTTTTTTTTTCTTTATTTAGAGATTGCAGAATATTCTGTTATAAAAATGCCTGACTGGGTCGTAAGAAACAATTTGTGAAGAAATGGTGAATTTTTTGTTCTCGATCCCTGCAATAAAAGGAACTCAACCATTGTGTTGTGAGAGAGGTTTACAAAATAAATAACTGATATGAATTAAATAAATAATTATAAAGATTAAAAACATTCGGCATTAAACTGTTAATATAATATCCTCGAAATAAAAGTTTGATAGGATGAGTTTGTTTATTTATTTTTTATTAACTATAAAAGGCTAAACAATATCCCACTCCGTGAAATGTTCTCTATGGTTTGTGCAGAAAATATTATCAATATACCAACATATCTCAGACAAAATAATTTTTTTCTGGTTTCTTCTTCATGAAAGATTTTGCTTCGACATTTTATTAAGGAAATTGAATGCTTACAAATTAGCAACTGACAATGACATGTATATTGTGAATATTAAATTATACATTTGAAATGTGAATCTTTCGTGATTTTATTCTTACTACGTTACCCATCCAAGGAAAATTTTACTTTGACATGTTTATTTAAGATATTGAGTGGCTTACGGATAATCAAATATTAACGCGATATATACGTGCATATCAAGATTTTAATATTTTAAATTTTAAATATGAATATCATTTAGATCATAATCTCTCTCCCAGCACATGAAAAATGCTACATGCCTTCCGTAAATCCTAATATATCTTAATTTTTTTCACTTAAAATTTCATTTTTAAATTCAGGCATCGTGGTGCAAATTCATTGAACCCCAAGAGCTTGGCTGTATAGCGTGATTCTTGTGTACTGTTGGAATAGCTTGCTCTAAATGAAGACGTTAAAAATTTGACAATTACCCGATATTTTTTATTTTATAACCAAAAACAGTTACAATTAATTACTCTTGGTCAATACATGCAAATTTATATTTTACAATCCAACCAAAGATGGATTACCTAAGATGGATTTCATTCCAGGTTCTCATATTACAAGATAAGATTGAAGAGAAGGATCGGGAAGTCCAAAGACTAAAGAACGAGCTTCAACAGAAAAACTTGGAGGATGAAGATTTGATGCAGAAATGACAACAATGAGACAATTGCTGGGGTGCTGCAAACTAATTTGACATTATAGTCTTTTACAGGAAACCATTTTTTCATTTTTTTTTACTCTTGTATATTAGATCATTAACTGTTGATGTTCATAAGGATGCTTCTGCTTTGAATGGAAATATAGTTGAAGATGGTATACTACATTTCACTACTTTACTCATGGTTTAGGGTTTAGGTTTTGCATTTTTAAAAGTAGCTTTCTATGTGAGTCAGTTTCAACGAGACCATCCCAAACCTGCAGTGCCAACATTTCCAACTGGTTGAATAGGTTCTACCAAGCCCTTCGTAGAGCTTCCAAGCCCCTCCCCCTGCACAAAACATATAAAACAGTTATTCTACAATCATAAACCCGAACCATTCAACAAATATGTGATTCGACTCGGCGTTTATTCATGGTCTAATGGTGTGATGAGAAAGGTTCCTAAACAAGGTACGACTATTTTCTTATGGATAGTGTAATTATAGATTGTCATGTAAAAATCATATTTGAAATGATTTTTAATAATTGACGATGGAAATATTATTCTTTTGTTGGTGTATGAAAATTAAACTTTTATTTTTCATAGGTGTTGGTGGCTCATTACAAGACCTACCACATTACCAAATTCCAATACACCTGTCTTTCTCATGGTGTGGCGCTTTTTGAGCTATAAGTTTATGGCATAGGAAAAACTGAAATTATAATGAAAATTCTGAAGATTTAAGAAAAAAATAAAGTATGAAGATACCTCTTTCCAACCCATGCTTTTCAGAAGTTTTCTGGCATAACTACCTGCTCCAAATGACATCTCCAAGGCCTCTGATGCAGCTTCTTGAGGACAACCAGCATCAGGTGAAGATGGCGTATTATAAACATCTGACAGATTCTTCTGTCCTGGACCCGTGCCAAAGCCACCATGCAATATTCTTCTTTCAGCAGCCCTATCTCTGTATTGATGTTTAATTTGCTGTAGGAGCAAACAAAAAACGAGTTGAAGGTTAACCGATTCTGGATATATCCTTACATGTGGTCAATTGTTCTATAGAAATGTGATCATGGAAGAAGGGAAACACAAGTTTAGAGCCTTTATCTCTATGTTTTCTCTTTCCTATTCGATCCCTTTAACTTCCCTAACCCACAACTCTTATTGAAGAGCTCACTTTCCACTCAGTTATGTTATGAGAAAGGAAGATTTATAAGCCATGGCCCACTTGTTACATATACTACTTTTGTCATCCTAAGTGCTTTCTCGAGAAGTTGTGCATCCATTTATCTACTATAAAATTAAGAAAAATGCAGCGATTTGTTTGATTTCTACATCAGACTACACACCTTAGATGCAGAGGGCTGACTTGGTAACGCAGACAAATCCTTCTCTACAGGGATATCATCTGAAACTGAAGCAGAGCTTTCACTGGACTTGGAGAGCTGAGTGGTTTTTCTAGTAGGTGATAGCTGGGGAAAATCCCAATGTTTTGTTGGATTTGAAGAATCATAAGTTGATAATGAAGCCATATATTTTGCACTAGGATTTCGCAATCTGTACACTTGTCCTGGTAAAAGAACATGATAAGCAATGTATTTATAGCCCAGGTTGTATTTCTAGCTCTATCATTTTACTGAAAATTCCAATACTGCTTCATTTTAAAACTGCTCACTCATCCATGAGAATGAAATTTATGACAGGTTGTATCGGAAAGATAAACAAGCAAGAAAGTTTTTCATTTTTTGAATTACATGTGAGTAAATGCCTTCATTATCACTTTTTTAATACTTAAATCTCCTTATTAAGGATGACAAAATTCACACTTGTAGATATCCACAAGTAAAATCTGCTATATCAAACAAGTACGTTTAATGGATACTAGTGAACAATGGGCATGAATATTTTAGTTACCTGCCTGTTAATGGGGCAGGCAGAGGTATCACAATATTTAATCGGCATATACCCACATTTGATTTTAGTGTTTTTTTCTTCTGGAATAAGCTATCAGAATAAAGTCACTGACAAGGAAAATGCTAAGAATTGAGAAGAATGATTAATAATTTTATTATAAATATTTACGTTTCTATTTAGACCTGTAGAATTAAAATTGTTTTTGAAGAGATTAATTTTATTTACACTTATATTTTGCAATGCTATATGAATTTACTTTTTAGAAAGATTAATTTTATTTGAACTAATATTTTATGATGCAATTTTATTTGGATTATACTTAAAGATCAATGTTTTATAAGTTTATATCTTAAAGAAAAAAATTAAATAATCTTATTATTTAATTTTAAAAGTGCCTATTATTAAAATATTTTAAAAAAGAAAAAAGAAAAGAATCCATGGATATCCACATGTATAAAATAATCTACCGGGTACCTGAGAAATAATAGTCACCCATTGTCATCCCTACTCGTGACAGGGTGTTTGATAAGTACTAACAAGTACTAGAGTAAAATGCAAACCTGTTCTAACTCGTACCAGATCTAAATGTGCTTCACAGATGGGAGCAGATCTTAATTTCCCTCCACTAGAAGGGATAGATGGATGTTGTTTTGCAGATGGTTTCACCAATCTTCCAACCAACCTCGCCACTTTATCTTTTTCATCTCTTTTGGATCTCGTAACCATTTCCCAATCCCACAAGTCCACAATTGGAACCTCTAAAACCAAATCTTTCCCTGATTCAGTAACTTGACCATATTGAGCTCGCCATTTCTCTTCATCCAACAACATACCTGTAAAGATAGATCAAGACTATTTAAGAGATAGACCAAGTCTATTTAAGAGATAGTCAAGTCGATTTAATACCTTCATCTATGGTACTTTTATCAGCTATGTCACATTCATCCTCCATGTCCGGGACCCACTCACCCTCTTCCAGTTCATAAGAATTGTTGTAAGCTACACCTTCATCTACAGTACTTTTAGTATCAGCTAAGCCATTTTCACCTACTTGGTTTGGGTTCCACTCACCTTCCACTTCATAAGTTTTGCTGTAAGCTATACATTCAGGAAACAAATTCATTTACGAACTGTACATAACAAAAAAAAAAGATAGAAGTTATGTACAAACCATCAGCTGCTAAAGAGTTATATCTATCATCTGTTTCAAGCGGCACTGTCACTCCATCAGCTTCACTTACGGCTATATTCTTGTAGCCAGACAAGTAAAGATCAATAAGTGTGTCCTCTAACCTGTTAGTTGGCAAAGTGACTAATTTACATATGAAAAGTGTAGAGGTAAAAATCATCAATGGAATAAGGATGTGCAAGTTGGATACCATTCTGATGGTGGTGGAGGTGGCTTTTCACAAGTTGGACTACTCCCAGAATTTGTGGCATCTGTTTCAAATACAGACACTTAAGATAAATTAAGTTACTCATATTAACTATTGCTGCATCTGAAACATCAAAATGTTCGGAGAGTAGTAGAAAACCAATTGTTTATTATATTAATACAAACAAAGTGCAAATATGGGGATATGACAAGACGGCACTTGGTAGCAACCCCCTGTCCCTGCATACCGTAGACCTATCATCATTATACTATAATATTGTTGACAAGATTATTTTTTATAGCATGTTTGTCGGGAATTAATGCAAATACAGAAACACAGTTGCAAGTTCATATGCATACCATCACGTGTTTCATTAGCCAGGGTTCTTGTCTGTTGGTTTGTTTCAGATCTATTTTCAAGAAAGGAAATATAATCCTCATTGTCGTTGCCATCACAGAATTGTTGAGGACTTTCTGTGGTAGTTTCCTTGCACATATATGTGTCTGCACTATCATCCTAAGACATCAAGCAATCAAACTAAATTTATAACATAAAACATTAATTTAAGAATTTATCTATGGAAAAAAATGTTAAATAGATTATTTAGAAGTCCAACTCCAACCAACCTTATTGGAATCTAAAAGTACATAATTCCCGTCCTCGAATTTGTAATAAGCACCATCTCTGCTGCTATAATACCAGCCGGCATTAGGGTCATGGTAAAATCCACTACTGCACAAATTCAAACACATTTCCTCAACAAATGAAGAGGGGGGGAGAAGTTAACGACAACAACTTTATACTAACAACATATAAAAACAAAAGTAGCTCGTTATATTCATGATTTACGTCAGTACAGACAATCAGACGCAAACCAAATCAAAAATCAAAGGAAATATCTGTTATGTTGGAGGGCGGGGAATCAAATAAGTCATTCCTGTGTTTGATTAGGATGTTGGAAAGAAAAAGCTCATTCCCAATCCCATTTAATTTCATCTAAAAAAACAGCAATTGCTCTGCATCATATTCTCTTTTCGTCAATTCTAACATACCAAGCATAAGAACGTAGAAAGGTAGAGTAATTATTTCATTCCTATTCATATCAAACAGAGTGGTAGAAGAAGCTGACCATTCTGTTTTCATTCCATCCACATCAACAATTACAGTATTAAATGCTAATTTGAACAACGTGATAGCTTCGGAGTCACGCAATATGTTCAGAGGCTCAGCAGATATAAACAAGCACAACTACACGATGAACTTTTAACGTTCCAAAAATACGAATTACTACAAATTAAACTGCATGAAAGAATGAATAACCATAGCTTGCAGAATTCCTATGCAATGAATAATTAAAACGCGAACATGGCTTTGTTAAGGATTAATAGCAAACAGAATAATGATTGACTTTTTTGGTGAGAAATGTTGTTCGAAATTAGGGGTGAAAGGAAAACCTAGCGTGGAAGTAAAGCTGCGATTTGTGATCCCAAACAAAGGTGGAATCACTATTTTCACGATTTTCAGAATCTCCGTCCATAGCTTCTGCACTTCAATGGCTGAATCTCTCGTCGGCGTTGGAATCTCCACACTATTTTCTTCATGCTTCTCGGCCCAACCCAATTTCCCCTTCTCAAAAGGTACATTAACTTTTTAATTAAGTGTATAACCAACAAGTTTTTAATTTAGGTGTATAACCAGTGATTTGTCTGGAATTAATCGTATATATTAACTAAGTTCTTTTTATTGAAATCTTAAAATTTATGACATATGTAAATTATTAACCTTTTTTTATTCTTGTTATTCAAAAATTGAACTTTGGTTTAATTAATGATTTAGTTTTTTAATTTATTTATTTGGTTTTTTAATTATTTTTGAGTTAATCCAAATTTTTAAAAACGTTCAATTTAGTCTTCTAATTAATTACAAAGGTTTAATATTTAACAAATTTTCAATTTAATTTCTTTATTTAAAATTTTGATTCAACATAATCCTATACTTTTTAGAACATCTAATCTTATACTTTCTAATTTGAGACTAAATTAATAATTAAGTTTAATTATAATTTATATATTATTTTTTAAAAAAATTTATACATCAAATCACGAACTAAAACTGAAAAAAAAAATTAAGTGGAGTGTAAAACATAAAACAATTGAAGTAGTTAGGTGGGTGGGTTGGATTGATGTATAAATTATAAAAAAATATATTTTAACATGTATATATAAAAAGTAATTAAGCTTAATTATAATTTAGTCTCAAAATGAAGATGACAAAATTTAATCGTTTTAAAAAATAGGGGACTCAATAAGTTTTATTTGTTGCATTCTTTCCTAGCTAGTTGTAGAACAAGAGGGGACATTCCTGGATGAGTGGCCTTTGTTAGATTAGCATCTTCATTAAGCTTAAAGGGAAGTTGAACAAAGAATTCTGAGCTTTTCTCGAAAGGTCTTGGATAAGAACATTTTTCATGATTATCTGCACATAAAGTGATTAATTTATCTTTTATGTTCTTCAAATCAGATGGAGCTTCTCAAAGTGAGAAGAAGAGCCTTGGTATGTTAGTAAAGGATTTGAATTCCTTTTTGAATTCTATACCTATGGAATGAATCTGGAGTTTATATAACATGTATACATACAAATATGTGTGTGTGTGTGTGTGTGTGTGTGTGTGTGCGTGCGTGCATACGTGTGTGTAAGCTCAAAAATGCCATTATATACTTTGAGTATATTCAAAATATCTCGTCCATTGATTATATCTACATATAAAACCAAAACAGTTTTAATTGCATCAATCACAACTAAACCTCACAATGATCACTAATGCTAACAAAATCAAATGCCATGGACTCATTATGAAATGTGAAGCATGAAATATTGCGTGAAAGTGACCTATACACGTCTATTTTGAACTAGTCCTTACTTTATCTCAATGAGATCAATATAATAACCTTAATATACCAAGTGTAATTTCTGAATAATAAATCATATATTTATTAAACCACAAGTGTCCAAAAGACAATGTATGCATACATGAAACTAAACATAGAACATAAAATACAAAAAAGTTACTAACTCCCAATAAACCAAAGATTCCTCAAAAAGTAAAACACTCATATGAGCAACATGCTTATAAAAGACCTTGGGTGGAAGTCCCTTAGTAAGAAGATCTACCATCATGGAGTTTGTCCCCAAGTGTTTTATGGAAATATGTCAACTTTGTACACTTTCTTTAACAACCAGGAACTTGATGTGAATGTGCTTTGACTTGCTCGAGCTACTATTCTTGTTCGAATATAATACAACCGATTTGTTGCCACAATATACCTTAAGTGGTCTTTCAATTCCTTTCACAATGCGCAGTCCTGTGACAAAGTTCCTCAAGCATATTCCTTGATTTGATGCCTCAAAGCACGGTACAAATTTTGCAGCCATAGTGGATGAAGTCGTAATACTTTGGTTGGCATTGCGTCAAGAAACTACACCACCAACTAACATGAAAATGTAACCTGAAGTGGATCTTAAGCTATCTTGGCATCTTGCAAAGTCTAAGTCAGAATACCCAATGATCTTTAATTGACTTGACCTCTTGTATGTGAGCATGTATTCTTTTGTTCTATGTAAATACCTCATCACTCTTTTCACTGCTTTCCAATGATCCATTCCTAGATTGCTTAAAAATCTGCCTAATACCCTAACTATGTATGCAATATCTGAATGCATATATACTTAGGCATACATCAAACTCTATACAGTTGATGCATGAGGAATCTTTTGCATTTCTTGAATTTCCAAATTTACTTTTGGGCATTGATTGAGACTGAACTTGTCTCCCTTAGCAACTAGAGTGTCACATGATTTACAATCTTGCATGCCAAACCTTTTAAGCACCTTTTCAACATAACTCCTTTATGATAATCCTAGAATACCTCGAGATTGGTCTCGGTGTATTTGAATTCCTAATACAAAGTAGGTGTCACTAAGATCTTTCGTTTCAAAATTTCTAGATAGAAATTTCTTGGTTTCGTACAACATGTCTATATTGTTGGTGGCAAGCAGTGTGTCATCAACATGCAAGATCAGGAAAATATGTTTTCTCCCACTGAATTTATGAAATAATCATTAACAACATTCATCTTGAAACCCAATAAGAGAATCACTTGGTGAAATGTGTGGTACCATTGATGAGATGCCTGTTTTATCCCATAAATGGATTTTGTCAATTTGCAAATCAAATCCTTTAGGTCTCCTAACACAAACTTTTTTTGTTGCACCATATAAATCGTCTCGTCAATGTTGCCATTGAGAAATGTCGTCTTGACATCCATTTTATGAAGCTCTAAATCATAATGTGCAACAAGAGCAATGGTTGTCCTAAAAGAGTCTTTCGATGAAACTTGAGAGAAAATCTCTTTAAATTAAATCCCTCTTGGTCTTAAATATCCATTTACAACCAATAGGTTTCACACCTTCTGGTAATGAGACAAATTCCCAAACCTTATTATCTTGCATGGATTTATACTCCTCATTCATTGCTTAATCCATTTTTCTGAATTAGGATCTTGCATGGCTTGGCGGTGATTGGGTCATCTTCCATCACATCATTATTAGAATCCTCATTTTCTTGGAGAAATAATACATAATCATTTGGAATAACACTTCTCCTTTCTCTCATGGATCTCCGCAAAGATGGTGGATCATTAAGCACATGTTCTTAAGGATCTTGAGTTTGTTTTTTAGGCTCTGAACCTTCTTTGTAACATCTGGTCAGATATTATGAATTTTAAATAAATAAAATAAAATAAATAATGTAAACGCATTAATTTAAACTGCCTTTTCCCAAACACAAAGGAAAATGAAAACCTTTATTAATTCTCCATAAATTCCAAAATCCACAGATTATAAATATCACTACAAGTTCCAACTTTGATGGAAATAAAATGTTTACAAAGTCCTTAAAATCAATAAAGTAATAAAACTATGTGGAAAATCCCCAATATAGCCCACGCTTCGGCTTTATGCTTCACCATATCCACCTGCAACATCACATGCTCCCGTGTAACAAATTACACGATCATCGCCAATCACAAATAGATAAGGTGAGCTACATATACATATATATATATATATATATATATATATATATATATATATATATATATATATATATATATATATATATATATATATATATATATATATATATATATATA
>Ga0099822_1005653_pt1 | contig 16310 bp, 10 predicted proteins | sample CowpeawhiteBW_FD_76839 | JGI IMG/M metagenome (GOLD analysis project Ga0099822, IMG submission 76839) | Root nodule microbial communities of legume samples collected from California USA - Cow pea white BW | ecosystem: Host-associated > Plants > Roots > Nodule | place: USA: California | collected...
ATATATTTTATATATATATATATATATATATATATATATATATATATATATATATATATATATATATATTCTCTTTTTTTATAAAGAACAAGATTGATTGGTTCAAATAGTAACAATTGTTATTTATTAACCAAATTATTCATGATTTTTTTAATTTTAAAATGATTATTGGTATCAATATTATAATTTAAAAGATAATTGATACAGAAAGATGAAAAGAGAATAATTATAATTATAAAAACACAGGAGTAATTAAATGTATTTTTTACTTTGAATTAAGGGTATTAAAAATTATGAATTTTGCTTCTTATTTACTCTTTTTTGGTAATGAATTTTAAGAGAATATTTTTCTTAACTTCAAATACTTCATAATGAAAGTATTGGTGAAGTAGAAGTTTTTTAAAGAAATTAAAATTTTAAATTATGAAAGTAATTTTATTACTTTAAATTGTAAACTTGAAAAAATACAATAGCTCAGAAATGTTCATGCTATTTTTTTTTTCTCACATTTCTAACTTACTATTTATTTATTCTATTTTCTACCCTCTCTCCCAATTTCTCTCTTTGTTCTCCCTCTACTTTCCGCACTCCATTTCTATCTCCCTTCCCCCTCACTCTTTTTTCTTCTATCTATCTTTTCGCTATAAATATTGATGTAAAAAGTATCAATACTTATATATTGAACTATTATAAATTTCAAATTAAATATTATGATTTCATAAATTTTACATTTGAATTTTGAATTTTTTAAAATATTTAATGTTGCATATAAAAAATCAATTACTCTATTTAAACTAATAATTCAAAATTTGAAATATTTCTAAATTTAATCTATACTTGTACTTATAACAAATACCAAAAATTAATTCAATTTAAATCAAACAAATTTATCAGCTAACTGTTTATAAACTTGCGAGTACAGTGCATAGACTTAAAATATTAATGAAATACAACTTAGTTGAATTGAAATTTGTAAAAAAAAAAACATTATTTTTTATTAACAAGCACATGCTTCCTATTACCTTAAATTTGATATATTATAATAATTTAATGCTAGCTATTTCTTTATTTTAGATTGGGGTGACAAATTTGTGAATTTTTATTTAAAATTTTTTATGAATATAAAACATTTACAGCAATAGTGAATAAATAAAGTAATTTCAAAACAATATTTTCAATGACAGGTAAAAAGTAAATTAACAACAAATAACATTGATAATTATTAATTTTATATATTAGTTTGTCCTGTTCCAACAACATTCGTCAATCATCAACCAATAATTTCTAAATAGAAGTGTGCAAATTACAAATAAATATAATTTATAAAAGCTAGTGTAGATAACAGAACTCAACTGTCTTTTGAATTTAGCTTTAAGTATCTCAATCATACAATCTCTCTTATATGTTATTTATTTCAGTTAGTGTATATATAAGCATTTTATTTATTTTGTTTCTTTATATATAGAGACATAAATTAAAAAAAGAATTTTTCAAAAACGAAGAATAAGAAAAAATTATAATTATTGGCACTGCACACGAGTGCCTCTTGGGCGATATTCTAATACTGCCTGCTCTGTACATAATAAAGTCACGAAAGGAAAACCTGGGCCTGTGGGGTACTCTAAAGAAAGGAGAACCAAAACTCGAGTGGTAACACGTTTCTGTGGGCCTTTAACTTTCCAAAAGAGACAATTATAATATCTTCTGCCATCAATGCTTCAAAATTACTCCTCATGGAAATTCAGTTTAGTTTAAAAAACAATTCTTTAATTTCATAATTTCTTTCACAAAAGTTTTAATTAATTATTATTTTCAACATTTATCTCGGCCAAACATGCTACAAAGACCATTTATTCTGCCTGGTCAAGGGAAAATTAGTTGCAGAAACCATATGAGACGGACATTAGTGTATGATGGTTAATAAAGGAAAATTCACAGACAAAAGCACATGGAAGCAGAAATTTTGACTCATAATGCATAAAAAAAAAACTGAAAAATGTCTATATATACAGAAGCAAACATAATACAAGCCCTAACATTGCGTCGAAAAGACATCCATTTACATTTGCAAGGAGTGTCCATGGTCAAACAAGGACAACCCAAAGACATAGGAATGTAAAATTAGCTATATAGAGAAAAAGTGAACAGTCTTGAAACAAACACTCATATGAAGATAGCATAGATGCAAATAACCTAACAGCACCAACATATCATTCATATTTTCCTATCCGAGTTCCAAAATTAGTTATATATAACACTTGCCAGACAACGACAAGCCCCACCGATTGGCATCAAGGTCACGCCCGGAAATAGAATAACACGCCTTCCTCTCCTTTTTGGCTGGAAGTCAGAGTGGGTAATCACAACTTTAGTGGTTCCCATAAACATGGCCAGAGCTCCCCTTCTCCTAAAACCCTTTCACCTATCCGCAGCACCCAATTTCCTGATTATGTGCTTCGGAAAAACATCACAGCTATATGCTGATTACACCCATCTCACCACACATTTAGTAGCATACAAGTACCTAATCACGGGAGCAGAGTCCTACAGTAAAGAACCCAAAAGGTAAAAAGAAAAAAAGTTTAGTAGCATACCTATTTTCTACACAATCTTCTAACGTCCACTAATGTATTATAGCAAAAGTTAAGCCTATCAACAGTCAGGGCTGACAAAATATTTTATCTCGTCCATAACAGGAGAGAAGTGCTCATTATTTGGCAGCAAGTAAAACCCAATGGTTGCTTGCTCCAGGAATAGCAATTTCACTTCCTGGCCAGCCTTCTCAAGTCCTTTGGCATAACCCAGTTGCCAGTCCTGAACAAGGTCTAAACCAGCAACCACTACAAGGCTCTTGGGAAAGACAGTCCCTTCGAGGCTTTGCCCCTTTGGCCCAAAAGGGTTACATGCAGGATGGTCTCTATCTTCCCCTTCAGGAAGAAAAGCCCTCCAATACCAGTCTCGATCCTTCACTCTTACAAAATATCTCCCATCTAAACGCTTCTCCGACTCGGTTCTTTCCTGCCCACCAAACAATGGGTTGAGCAGAACATTCCCAAACACTTCAATTCCGGACTCCACAGCTTTGAGGGCAACATGGTGCACAATGTTCCCACCCGAGCTATCCCCAGCCATGTAGATATGAACTTTCTTATCTTTCCTACTCTGAAGCCAAGATCTAGAGCTAACCCACTTAACAGCTGTCCACCCATCATCGTAAGCACAGGGATACCTGTTCTCAGGTGCACGCCTATAGTTCACAGACACCACAACGGCCTTACAGATACCCACCAGACGACGGCATAGCGTATCGTATATGGCACTATTGGCCGAAGAATGAGCAAAACTTCCACCGTGGAAGAATATTATGACAGGAACAACCTCAGAGCTCACAGGTTTCTCAAGCTCAAGAATGCTCACTGGACGCTCTTCTCCCTCAGCAGGACGATAAATTCGCGTCAGGAGATTGGTTTCACGGTCAACAATGACATCAAAAGAGAACACTCCATCCACGGGGTTCGCATTCGCCGGAACTTTCCGATCAAGGAACTCTGCTAAGTCCCGGTTGAAAGTGCCATCCGGACGACGAAGAAGATTGTATGCCAACTTGAAATTTGATATCAGAACCCACATATTCAGTGGAACCACCATCTACACCAATTTTATTTTCATTTAAAAAAAAAGATAATAACAATAATAAGAAGAAGAAAATAATAATAATAATTCAAACTGAGGATAATTAGATACGGACAATAAATCCAATAAACCCCATAATTTTGGGAAAACTGATGAGTCTAACTCCCCAAATCAGCACATTGAATGACAAACCCTAAGCAGTGAAACCGCGTTAGGTGAAACAAGGAACTGATCCAACCAAAACCGGAAACTATTATACAAACAGAACAAAGCGTAACCTACTCTTCCACGAAACCAAAACAAGTCCAACTCAAGAACCAAAGCGATGACGAATAATCAGCCATACGAGAGTGATTATCATTTTATTAGAGCTGTGCATCCAAAAGAATACAAAAAATAAAAACCACAGCACACAGTAAACAGAAAAAGAAAAACAGAACAAAAGAAAACACAAAGACAATGAATCAGGAGCGAAAGAAGAAAGATTGGCATCAGGAAAGAGCGTACGGTTGAAGAATTGGAAATTGTATGAGAAAAATAGGGAATCGGAAAGATAAGCGAGAGAAGGCGCGTACCTTAGAATCGTTGGCGTTGAGTTCGTTAGTCCCAGCCATTGAAAGGATCCTGTATTCCGATTACAGATCCGCTTGCGGTTGGTGAGTTGAGAATCAGAAAAGGCGTGGAGGAGGGAAATCCATAAAGCAGGGGAATCGCGTTGTGTGAGATCGAGGAAAAAGGGTTGTTTGTTTGTTAATTTATGATGAGTGTGGGGATTGCAGGGTGATGAGTTGAGTAGAGAGTTAAGTTGGTGAGTGGCAGAGAAAGAGGAATAGGAATAGGAATGGTGAAGGATAAGAAACGGTGCGCACTGTAGAAAATGCTAAAGTGGCACAGGGATACAGGGAGGGAAGGGCCAATGGGAGGAGGGGAAGGCCCAAATAGAACTATTGGGTGGGGCCCAGTGGCGAATCGTTTTCTCCAATTACTGGTTTTTGTTTTGGGTCGTGAAATTGAAATGTGTGATAAAAATGGAAAGAAGGGGAGAGACAAAAAAGAGGGTGAATCAGTTCCTGGAACGTGACGTGGCACTTGAAGACAGACATCCCCGTTTGTTTGCGTTCGGAATTCCACTTCCACAATTTTGGCATCATAATAATTCTGTCAAGTGTCAACTACTAAATGCTGCACTCTACTGTCTACCACTAATCAAGATTCCACCCACATTAATAATTCACTTTTTTTCTTCTTCTTCTCCTTCTCCTTCTCCTTCTTCTTCCTTTTCATTTTTTCCCTCTCCACCCAATCCTTTTTAATTATATTAGTTAATCCCTTTTAGTACATAACACTCACACACTTGGGTCATGACCAGGTCAAATCCTCGTTCAAAAAATGACGCATTAGCTAACTTAACTTATGCTACGACCAGGTCAAGTCCAGATTCAAAGGAAAATGACACATCATTCATTAGTCCATTCCTCACTCATAATGTGCTTCATCCTTTCATATGCATTCTACTAAAACAATCTCACTCATAAATTATTGTCAAATTAGTCATTTCGATACATTCACAAACTCAATTCACCTTCCTAACTTTTTCGTAATAAAGATAATATCATAACTTTATCATTTTAATAATTAAAAAAATATTGTATATATTCCTAAGATATTATCAAATATTTATAATTAATATCTTATGATATAATAATTATTAACAAATTCTACTGTAACTCAAATATATTTTGATATAATAATAGATTATCTGTAAAATATATATATATATATATATATATATATATATATATATATTTTTTTTTTCGGATCTCAAAGTCTTTAAACAATAAGGTAAAAGTTCGCCTCTTACAATTCACATATTTTACTTCCAAACTTATCATTTTAGTGACAACAAATATATTTTTAAAAATATTGACAATCAAATACACATTATAAGAATAAAATGTTTATTAATAATAATTTATAAATATAAGTTTCGATAAGGATAAGTTTAGATTAATTTTTTCTATTCCACAATCATTTGGGTGTGCATCATTAACAAATTTATTTATTTTCTTTCTTTTGGTTCCAACTACTTTTATAGTAGAAGGAAACATATGTTTATTTATATAATTTGTTATTACTTTTAATTATTTTTATTGAAGTAAAATTAAAATTTGACATTCATAGTAAGTTTACTTTAGTTTTTATTTAAAATTTAAAAATAGTAAATATTCAAGATATCATGAAATATATCAAAAATATTTATTATTAATTTATTTCAAAATATTATGATATTATAATTAATTATTTAATATATATATATATATATATATATATATATATATATATATATATATATATAATATTGTGACTTGATTATATAATATTTTTAGAACATAATATTTAATTATCTTCGAGACGTAAAGAACCTATAAATATGGTATTCTATCACAAAAAGTAGACACTAAATTCTCGTATAAAATTCTTATGCAATTTTGATCAAATATTTCTCATATACAACATTTGTTCTATTTCAATAGTCGAAGCCTTTTCACGAGGAGATAAAAGTTCGATTCTGAAGAGTGTCATAGTTTACTTCGGAGATTATTCATCCAGGTAAGAACAAATATTTTTTTTTTTTTTAAATATCGACGATCAAATACACATGATAGAAATAAGATGTTTATTATATAATAATTTTTGGATGTAATATAAGTTTCGAAAATGATGAGATTAGATTTAAAATAATAATAATTTAGTGATTTTTTACACTGTACTGTGTTTTGAAATGTTTTTCGACAGAACTTTTTAGTTAATCTACCATGAACTAATTTTTTCATTATTTTTTCAACCTTTACTAATTCCCTTATGTTAGACCAATTTTTACGATTCTTACATCGTTGGACAGTTTAGTGTTTTGATCATAGATTTTAACTCGTCACAAAAATTATCCTTTGGGTGTGCATCATTAACAAATTTATTTATTTTCCTTTCGTTTGGGTTCAACGACCTATGCAATAGAAGAAAAACAAGGTTTATTCATATAATTTATTTTTATTTTTATTGAAATAAAAATATAATCAGATATTCACAGTAAGTCTACTTTATTTTTTATTTAAAATTTAAAAAAGTAATAAATATTCAAGCATAGTTATAATGATCAAACCTTGCAGACATATTAGAAGTTAGTTGAATAAATATAATTTTGCTATTATGAACATATTATCATCTTTGATTTTTAAATTTTGTTTGAAATGTATTTATTTTAAATTATTATCATTATTATCATTATTTAAATCAAATTATAAGTTATATTACTTTTAAATATCATAAATAAATATAAAATTGACAATTGGAAATCGACTTAATTAAGACTCACTAAAGCAGACCGAAAACAAGATAAGATTGGGCTTGCATAGAATAAATAAGATTTAGGTCCAGTCTAATGGGCCGATTGGGATCTGCTAAAATAAAATAAGAAAATGTAGCACAGAATCAGAGGTTTTGTTTTCACGAGTCCCCTTCCCTCCGCTACCTGTTCTCGTTGTCTTTGCTGTGCGGTGTTTGGCTTTGCGCTGTTTCCTGTTTCGCGCTGCGTGTTCTGTTATCCTTTTTTGAGTCGAAAGGTATTTACTACTCTTACTTTCATTTCGCATTCTTTCATACGCACCTTCTGCACAACCTTTGTTTTAAAACTCACCTAAATTTTCTTGTTGTTCTCCCTTTTCCCCCTTTTTGTTTCTTAGTAATGCTAGCACAGTGTACTCAATTTGAATGGGGTGGTGTTTCGGGGGTATGACTGAGTAGTATTATGCAAATATTATATGCTACTCTGCATAGGATCAAAACAATCATGGATGTTCTTCCGGTGGAACTTTCCTATTGGAACCCCTGTGCTCTTTGAATTTGGAATTAACAATTATTCAATTGAAATTACGTGTTACCGTTTCCTCTCCCACCAATTGATAAAATCTGGCTTCGTTTTTTTCAATATTCTTTTTCATTTATTAGAATATTTACACTTGATTTGCCTGCAACGAGGTATTAAGGGTTTCAGCGTATGAATGCTCGGCTGCTCAAGAGAACAAAACTGATCTTTATTTTTGTTTTTTCTTTCTTATTTCTGCGACTGCGAAATTGCTGCCAATAGAGTTGTTAAGGTAGCATACTTCAGTCTTAAGACATAGTCATAACGAATGTAGTTCCTCAATGTCAGAAGTTTATAGTGTAAATAAGCGCAAGGATGTATTGGAGTAGGATTTCTAAGAATCTTGAAACACTTTTTCTGGATAAGAATACATTCAATTGAGATTTTTTACCGACCATACAAGTCTAAAAAATATACAAATTCCAATGTTTCTTGTTTCTTGAGATGGACTTTGATAGATTTCATATAAATAGATTTCATATAAATTTTTATTAGGATATATAAATATTACTCCCATAATACAATTCCATCCAAACCCTGAGATATTCAAAGATTCTATTTTTTTCGATTTTTCTTTCCCACTAATAAAGAAAAACCATAATTCCTACCCTGTTTTCTAAAAAATTTAGAAGTATTTTTTATGCCAAAATATTCTTTTAAAAGCCAATCTAGTACACTTACTGTATTGTTGGGCAATTAATTAGTTAATCCTTGCTCTTTCTTTGATCTAGTTGGGTTGTGGATATATTGTCTGTAACATAATTTTGGTTTTGGCTTTTCGATTATGTTATATGTCTTAGGGATGGTATTATCAGTGACATTTCTTCTTTAGTAAAACAGAATTGGACTGGCTGTCCAAAGTTAACATTTCAATTACATATCCATTACTACGGTACTTCAGAATATTAGATGTATAGGGGGAGTATTAGATTTCAGAATATTATTGTTAGTTATGGACATGTTTTTGATGAGCAGTTAATAATGTTCTCATTATTGCATGCTACTTCTTTAAAATTAAATATTAGACCTATCACTTATTGTCTATGGGCACGATTAATGACAAGTCTAAATTTAAAAATCATCACTAATAGTGTAATGTTCCTATCTTGTTAGCTTCTTGATTCACTTTAAAGTTTTGGCAGCAGAGTTTTGAAATTTCACGAAAAAAACTGTTCTTGTTCTTATCTCAGGATAAAGAAAGAGGGATGATATATACAGCAATTGACACGTTCTACCTCACAGACGAGCAGTTAGCAAACTCACCTTCTAGAAAAGATGGCATAGATGAAGCCACCGAGACCACCCTTAGAATCTATGGCTGTGATCTTGTCCAAGAAAGTGGCATTTTGCTCAGATTGTATCCTTTTGATTGTGTTCATTTTCATTTTTCTTCCATGCTTGTTCCATATTGTTACCTTAATTCTTAGACAGGCCACAGGCAGTCATGGCTACTGGGCAGGTCCTATTTCATCGTTTCTATTGCAAGAAGTCGTTTGCACGGTTCAATGTCAAGGTCATTATTATCTTGTGATATATTATATTGTGATATATTATATTCTCTGTTTTCTACTTCATGAATTATTATGCTCATAGTGTCTCTTTGCAGAAAGTTGCTGCAAGCTGTGTATGGTTGGCTTCAAAACTGGAGGAAAATCCTAGAAAAGCTAGACAAGTAATTATTGTTTTTCACAGGATGGAGTGCAGGAGGGAGAACTTTCCCATGGAACATTTAGACTTGTATTCCAAGGTCAGAAGCTTCTAATTTTTACTTTTCTTAGCATATAATTCTCATACATACTATTTGTTCTAATCCTCAAAGCTCGAACTTGCAGAAAAGTGGAATTCCATTTTATTGTGATGATTTAAAGTCATTTGAGCATCAAAACCACACTTACTTCCGATGATTCAAACACATTCTATGAAATTCATTTCAACAATTCTAGTTATTTCATAGTTTTAATGTTTTCTGTTTTCTTTCCTCATGAACAGAAATATGTTGATTTGAAAATGGAATTGAGCAGAACAGAAAGACATATTTTGAAAGAGATGGGGTTCATTTGTCATGTTGAACATCCTCATAAGTTTATATCAAATTATCTTGCTACCCTTGAAACACCTCCAGAATTAAGGCAAGAAGCTTGGAATCTGGCGAATGATAGGTACATAATTGCAGATATTATTTTTATTTTGCTGCTTGTTTGTTTTTGTGCCTGTCTATACATTCTCTGTGATTTATTCCCTTCCACAAGATTCCTGAATTAGACTGTCTTCTGTTCCGTTCAACTCTGGAAGGTTTGCTTTTGCAGTGTTTTGCTGTGATTCCAGTTTGGACCTTTTTTATTAAGGTGATTGTACTTGGATGCAATGTGCAGTTTAATGGATTTACTTTTGCTTAGGTAAAATGAAAATAGTAGTTGTTATAAAAATGAACATATGTTTTAAGAAATTTGTACATTACTAGAGTCTAGGCAGAGGAATGCCTATAGTGTGTCTGCAATTCGGTATAAAATTTGTTATTCTTGTTTAACTATTGAACTCATTCAGGTTGCATTTGTTGTCATATGATCAGGTATTTTGAATGGTATAATTAATACCTTAGGCTGCTGGAATTTGTAATTGTTGTATGTCAAATATTCAATCCAAAATCCAAGCATAATTGGTAGTGGAATAAAATGTTTCTTTCCTAGTCGCTTGCCTGACTGCAATTCACCAATATTTTCGGTGATGACTTTTATTCACCATCTTTATACTATAACATTATTTTTTTTCTGGTTCGCTGACACTTTTTTCGTGCAGTTTGAGAACTACATTGTGTGTTCGATTTAAGAGTGAGGTGGTGGCTTGTGGAGTTGTATATGCTGCTGCTCGTAGGTTCCAAGTACCCCTTCCTGAGAACCCACCATGGTGGAAGGCATTTGACGGGGAGAAATCTGGGATTGATGAAGTCTGCAGGGTTTTGGCTCACCTTTATAGCCTTCCAAAGGCCCAATATATACCCGTCTGCAAGGATGGGGACTTTACCTTCTCCAACAAATCATTGGAATCAAAGTCTCAATCAACACCAAAGGTGATACACACTTCATCCACATACATTTACACTGTAATTTGCCATATCACTATATCAGCATCAGATGTCTGTTGAGACAAATGTCCAAACCTGCATTATTGACAATTGTTTATACTGTTATGGTCATAACATATTTTATATCTCTGACAATTTGTAGGAGGTTCCACAACATAGTCCACCAGCTGATAGTGACACATCCATGCCAAAAGCTTCCCAAGGAGAAGCTAACATTGAATCCATGGGTGGCAAGGGTCCTGTGGTGAAGGTAGCCATTGATAAGCTGAAAGATTCTAAAAGGTCTGATGATGAATCGAAAGGCATGGCTACGGACGGAGAGGCAAAAGAGGAACACATGCTGAAGTCCAAGCCTGACCGTAAATCTGAGGTCATTGGCGAGACACGCAGGGATAGAGATAGGGATCGAGATAGAGACAGGGAAAGAGACAGAGATAGGGACAGGGACAGAACAAAATCCAGAGATAGGGATCGAGGAAGGGATTCGGACAAAGAACGAGAGGGTCACCGTTCTAGGGAGAGAGCAAAGGATTCAGGTGATTTTTCATATTTCTTAGGTGATTTTACATATTTCTTGTGTTCGTGTTCTTTTGTTTTTATGTTAAATAAGTTTTTTGTAGTGAGTGCAGGACATTCAGAGAAGTCAAAACGCCATTCATCACACGGTATAATTATGTATTAATGGGGTTTTGCATTTGTTTTTTATTTAGCATTGAATTTTCTTAACATATTTAAATTTTACAGACCGGGATTACCACGGTTCTTCTTACTCGTCAAGGGAGAAAGATCGACATAGACATCATTGACGTTATTTAGGAGATACGTGAAGATTTACTGTTTGGCTCACGTCCTTTAATCCTGTAATCAGTGATCAGGGCTCATTTGCCGTCTTATTTTATATGTACTTATTTTATGTACTTGTGTAAACACTATGTATAATTGCTTTTAGTTATATGTAATTGTGTAAACACTTATGTACAATGTAGTTGAACAGATAATAGAGTTAAATCTCCTAGTTGAACAGATAATAGAGTTAAATCATTTTTGTATAAGTTGAAAGTATTCCTTAAGATGCACTGGATTGGTTATCGGAATAAGCTAAAATGAGTAGATACTTATAATTTTATAAGTTACTTTTATAATATTTTGAATTATTTATATAAATATTTGTAATAAGATAAATTTAAATAAATTGTATTAAATGAAGGGTTAATGATTATTTTTTTATGTTATAGTCACAATCAGTCTTGCATCCACCGAGATAATTATAATTTCAAAATTAGAATTTGCTTCTGTCATGAATCGAATTTTGAAATAGTTAGTCTTAATAATTTTAAGTGAAATTAAAATTTATTTCTATTTTGAATTTTGATATAGTTATAGTTTTTTTAATCTAACTGTGATTAAATGATATTTTAAATTGGTGTTTAAGTTATCTATGATATTATGACATTTGAAGTTGGTGTTTAAGCTGTTTTCATTAACATATTTTGGTTCAAATGTATTATCATATTTATCAAAATGTAACATTTTAAATTTCATTTCAGATTGGAATTATCACTGTTTTTCTTACTCGCCTGGTGAGAAAGATTAACCTAAACATTGTTGACATTATGCAGAAAAGTAAATTTTAAGTATTTATTAAGTAAAAAAACGTTTACGGATATGAACATTTTAGCCTCACTTCCGTCATTCTTCAAACTACAATTGGGTAAAATATTGTATTATTTTAAACTATATTTCAGTTAAAGTGCCAGTCCAAAATATAGTTTAATTGTAATTAATGTCTTATTAGATATGATAATATTTGGTTTCTTTTATTATTTTCAAAATATTAGACTATTTACAAATTTAAGTACGGAATGTAGTTTAAATATAATTATTATGTCTTATTAAATATAACAATAGTTGATTGCTATTATCATTTTAAAAATATTAGATTATTTATATATATTTAATGTTTTCTTTGAAAGATAATAGAAAAAGGTGTAGGAAGGTATATTTTATTATTTAAATTATACTTTATTCTAATGAATAATTTAAATTATTATATACATTTTTCTAACTGTTGAGAGTTTTTAGAAAAAGTTAATATAATTTAGGGTTAAATATGTTTTTGGTCCCTTAATTTTCAGTGAATTTTGAAATTAGTCCATTTCGAAATTTTAGACCAATTTAGTTCTTCATCTTTTGAAATATGTAGATTTAGTTCTTTTAATCAAATTTTGTTAAGTTTATTTGATATTTCAAGCACGTTTCATAATAATATTTGACTTAACATTAAAGTAAAAATGTGTCAAACAGTATAAACAACTCAAATACAATCAATCTTGAAATGCATATGAAACATCAAATAAACCTAACAAAATTTGATTAAAATAACTGAATCCACGTATTTCGAAAGATGAATGACTAAATTGGTCTAAAGTTTTAAAATTGACTAATTCCAAAATTTACTGAAAGTTAAGGGACCAAAACATATTTAACCCTATAATTTAACTTAGGATTTGAGATAAAAAATAATAACAAATAGAAAGGGAGATAATTTGAAAGGATTGAGGAAAAAATAATGTGTAAACTACACAATGAAATTTAATAAGAAAAGATTAAAAAACCTAATTAAATAGTCGAGAGACTAAGTTTTATTTATTTTTTTAATTTCTGTTTTCTAATTTATAATATAAGAATATATGTTTTTCAATTTTTATTTATGGAGTTTATGAAAATTTAAATGTATTTTCTTTTATTAAGAAACAACGGAATAAAAATTGCTTTAGTTCATAATACTGTTTTTAATACAATCATTCTACACTACATGAGATAAAGACTTAATTGTACTTTTTTGTTTATTAAGTTGGAAAAAATTGTATGGTCATTAAAATCTGCACTGCTTAAATTTAGTTTCTGTATTTTTTTTATTAATGAAATTTGGTTAAATACTTTATAGTTATTCTGACTTTTAATATTGTGATGTCGTCTCATCGAACATTTCAATATTACGATTCGTTAAAACTACAAAATTGACTCAACCATTAGTATTTTTTTTTTCTACTTACCGATATAGTTAGCTAATAAGAATGATCTTGTCAAAAAAAAAATATATAATTACAATGACATATTCAATGGTACTACTAGTCTCCTATAACGTGAAAATTCATTTCGTGAAATGGCATGTCATTTGAACTCATTGTCCTCTCAATCTATTAACGCTCAATTGTTAAAAGCTATACACAGTATTAATATTTGAAGTGAATTTTATTAATTTTAAAATTATAAAAAATTTATCAGAACAATTAAAATCAAAGGAACCAAAATCAACTATGCAACGTATAACAGGAATAAAAATATACATTTAATATTTTCTACCAATTATAAAACTTCCCCTGATAGCATTTCTCAAAATATCACAAATTGATGTTTTATGACACATCTATTAGATTTTGTTTGATGCCACTATGAAACAATTTTTTAGAGTATAATAATTAAATTTTCATAAATAGAAATCAAGGCTATGTATTTCACTATATTTTGGATGCCCGTGCAATGTATGAAAAGAGTGGAATATATTGAAGGAAAAAGATAATATTACTATAAAAGAAATAAAAATGCATATTAGAAGAAGAACATATTAGATGTTAGATAATTATCTTGAACATATCATGCATCGATACTTCAATTTGAGTTACATATCCGTATCCGGCACGTATCGATATTTTAAGATATTTTATTGATATTTATCGATGAAGTATCTAATTTATAAAGTCGTAGTACACTAAAAAAATCTTTGAATAATAATCAATTTTAATGACAACAAATAATTATATAGCGATCAAATTGACAACTAAAATAGTTCCAAAAAATTATAATTGGTCTCTAAATTGATAATTAAAATAGTTTCAATTACGAATTGGTTTCTAAATTGGTCATTAAAATTAGTTGCCATGTTTTGGGTACCAAAATAATTAGTCTCTAAATTGATTTGTAATTCGAAAATTGGTCTCTAACATATTTTGTGTTACTAAAATCTGTCATTATTTAAGATTTTTCTTTAAATGGTACTTCTACAATGACAATAATTTATATTTTGTTATGTTGACAACTTTAGTACATATGGTTTTAATTTTGATTCAAATGAAAACAATCATATATTTATTATGTTTTTAAGAATTATTATATATTTTTCAATATTTATATACCATATATCTATCACGTATCATATCTTATTATTTTGAAAATAAATGTATTAAGTATGTGTCGTATCCGATATACATATCATATCTATGCATCATTGTCATATAACTCTATAACTCATTCTCATCTTTATATGGCAAGCACATAGAACATAAAGGTCGATAAATTTGATTGGAAGTAACTATGAAAACCATCAATTAGATGACATTAAAGTATAATATTATTAATATTTAATGGAAAGAAAATGAAACTGTTATATTTAACTCTTTTTATCAATTTTTAATTATAATTATTATCTTATTTTTAAAGATGAGAAATTGTGTAAAAAAAATACTATTCTACAATTATTCATTAAATAACAATTTCTAATTTATTACCTTGTTTTTAAACATGAGAATCTCGACATTAGAGAATTATTCATCAAACAGAAAAGTATACTCTTTCCTTACAAAAATTGAATTAAATTTTCAAACTAAAATAAAATTGATATACAAAATAAAATCTAAGATAAAAAATTTATATTTCGCAAATTTTTTGTGGAACAGACTATATAGACTAATTTGTATAATTAAACCCCAATTAATAATCAAATTCAATTATTAGACTCTCACCGTTGAAAAAAAAAACAACTAAATTTTGTATTTCAAGACATAAACAATTATACAGTGATTTCAACAAAAACAAATAAAAAAAGAGAGAAAATTTAATACCATAGATAGACAAATTTTGTTTTTTCTTCTCATGGACAATGATTTGATTAAGAATTTGAGTTGTAAATTTAATATATTCCTTTGTGTATATTGTGACTTAAGTGATTTCTTTTACTTGATCATTAACAAAATTGTGATGATAATAAAAAAAAAATAAAATATTAATGTAGTTTTCAAAGAAGATGAGAATCTTAGAAAGAGAACTAGCCTACAATTATACCACAAAATAACACACAATTCAGAAACTACCTCCTTGAAAATTTGATATTATACTAATATTCCAAATTTTGGTAAAACTAAATCTCAATTTCCTAATATCGTCAAGTAAAAATGTCTAATAGCTAAATAAAATAAAAGTGCTTATTAAAGTTTTTGTTTAGTTGATACCTAACACTTTAGTGAGTATTGAATGGAAAAAATGAACTTTCACATTAAAATACTCATATATTAAATAAATAATTTTATAATTAAAATTTTCCAAATGTTTGATTTTATATATAATACAAAATTTATTATTTAATAAAAAATTATAATTATATATTTTTTCATAAATAAGTATGATTATGCAATAATATCCTATAATGCCAGCAACAAATTTTATAACTTTTTTTTAAACGAATCAACTATATTATATAATATAATATAATATAATATATATATATATATATATATATATATATATATATATATATATATATATATATATATATATATTTTTTTATTTTATATATAATATATTTTTTTTTTTTTATATAAATATATATATTAATAG
>Ga0099822_1005664_pt1 | contig 16303 bp, 9 predicted proteins | sample CowpeawhiteBW_FD_76839 | JGI IMG/M metagenome (GOLD analysis project Ga0099822, IMG submission 76839) | Root nodule microbial communities of legume samples collected from California USA - Cow pea white BW | ecosystem: Host-associated > Plants > Roots > Nodule | place: USA: California | collected...
ATATAAAAAAAAAAAAAAAAAATAATATTTTTTTATTTTATTTTTTTTTTTATATATCTCATAAAAAAAAAATATATAATATATATATATATATATATATATATATATATATATATATATATATATTATTTATATAATATAATTCTATCTTATTAGAATATTCAACGATTTTTATTGAAAAAAAAATTAAACTATTGAATTATTTAATTACACTTCCAATATTTGTAAGATGAATGTATTTAGTTTGTAAAGATGAATCTATTTTGTCATTTTTATTTTGGTATTTATCCATCTATGATTTAATTTTAATTATTGTAAAATATTTCTACTTAATTTCTTTAAAATCTTAAACCAATATTTATTATCTTTATAATTCCTTATAAAATAGTAAACAATATTTAGTTCAATAATTTGAACTTTATATAAAAATATATATGATGTATTGATATTGTATTATGGAGAACAAAAAGTGATTTTAACTTTTGAAAAATTAAAAAGCAAACATGTATTTTTTTCTTATCGGGAGAGATCGTGTGAATGATAGACATGTATACTACCAATGTGGAAGAACTTATTGATGAAGAGGTACGCGAACAAAGAATTTCATACGAAAGGTATAATTTCTGATAAATAACTAATAGTTGAAAATAAATATATAAGTGAGTAGAAATCTTATTTTACAAATCAATTTTATGAAATTGAGATAGATTTAAAGTTCACTTCTTAACATGGTATCAGAGTTACTTGATGATGTACCGATAGTTCAACTTAGGGTTACATATCAATGTCCAACACGTATATGTGTTCGATACTTTACGGATACTTATCAATGAAATATCTAATCAATAAAGTAGTAATACTTTTAATGATAATAATAATTTATAATTATTATTTTGACAATGTTAAATACATATGATTTTAATTTGGATTAACACACTAACAACCATATATTTATATGTTTTTAAGAATTTTTTTATTTTATTATCTTTAAACTAAACGTATACATGTACGATATTCGTGTATCATGAGAGAATTGTTTAAAGTTTATCGTGTGATATTTGTGTTTGTTAGGCACACAGTTTCACCCGTTATCGGATCATCCATTAATATCTAGTCTCACGTATGAGATGTATATATCTCGATGTGAGAGAGGTGTGGTAAAATAAGATCAAGTTATAATATATAAGTAGATGTAAATCTCACTTTACAAACCAATTTTGTATGGTTGAATTAGACTTAAAAGTCCACTTTTTACCATAGGTCATCATTCATAATAATAGATAATTCATTTTATTTAAGTATTAAACTAAGGACATTCCATGTTAACCTTATAAGTCACGTTTTACCGTAATAAAAATGTTAAAAAAATAACTTTTATTTATTTATTTATTTTGAAATAATATTTATTTATTTTGTTATTTAAAATAATATTGGCATAATATATTATATTTTTAAAATAAATGGATAAAAGAGTAAATTAATTATCGAGAAACAAGTGACAGAAAAACAAATGAACAAAATGAAAAATTAACAATATCAAATGATTTAAAATATTACCTTTTAAAATAAACATGTATAGTAAAGTAGATTTTCTAGTATATACTTTTGTTACACTACAATAAATACAAAATAGACATAAAAGAAGATGTTTTAATATTTATAAAACCCTAACTGTATCTTTCTTATCAACGAAAAAGATATCAGAGGAAACATACCAAGAAAAAAATTGTGATATATACTCACGTGACAATTTATATATAATCTTTTTTCTTCATCATATCTTGTGAGTTGAGTTGTGTTCCCTTTTGGTGTATGATTACAGGGTAGAAGTAAAGTATGGTAGAAACAGGAAGTGGACAAGATGAGGAGCTAATAATAATCTTAGTGAGGAGAGAGTGATAGGGTTGTTCCTAAATCAGAAGCATCACCTATTATGGAAACAGTTCATAGTACATATAATACTATTGCTTTACTTCATACATAGTGTTGGGGTCTTTTACACTAAGTTTATTTGTTTTGCATGATGAGGACATCAATGGATATTAATAAATGTGATTTGATTGTTTCATTTTATAGATACTATGTAGGATGCATGAAATATTAAAAAGTGTAGTGCCTTTTTTATATGTGAAACATGCCAGATTTTTTTTTCACTAATTGTTTCTAATTGATTTAAAGATTTATATCAATTTTCCTAATTTCTATTAGATAACGTACGATGCTAACATGTAATTATTTCATGTCATAGTTTCACGATATATATTCAATTGGTTGGGTTCAACTCTCATTATTATTTATTTTTTAAAATATTTTATTACAATGTATTTGTTACAAGATGATATTTCTTTAGTATGACAATATGAATTAATTTGTTCTGTTTAGTTTTGTCTCGCATTTAGTTTGTAATATGCGGTTTGGTTGATCTATTCTGCGTTAAAAACATGGGTTGAAAAGTCTGACTCGTCTCACATAAATGTTGTGTTGTGAGTCCGTGGGATAGTCTGTTTTTTTTAAAAAACATAAAAATCTTATAATGAAATTTTTAATGTTCAACAAATTATGAAATTTTAAGAAATTGACAAAATTAAGTAAAAATTTTTGGAAGTTGAATGATAAATTAATAATTCAACATTTACATCATATTCATGTTTGTGTTTTGACATACACACTATCCTTTTAATTTTAACACATTAAAAAATACATAACATTTATCTTTTCACTTATACAATAATTCATGACGTTCATGTAAAAGTTCAGAAAAAAAAATAATAAATATACATCGATCTATCCTCCTTTTTTTTTTGACAGACATGCGAACCTATCCACCAGATTAAACTCGTATTATCACCCTTATATTTTTATTTTTCGTTGATAAAACAACTTTTTTAACATGTAAACACTCTTGCGTACTAAAAATATAGTAATAAAAAACACGTTAAAATGAAAAAGAAGAAGAATGCATTAGAAAAAAATATTAAAGCAGCAAGATTCTTAAAATAGAAGTATTTAAGTGATAAATTGCATGTAATTTATAAGATTATCTATATGTAAAAGATGTATTCCCTTAAAAAATGGTATTTTTGGGTAGAGGGATATATTTGAGTTGATTTTATATATTTCTATTTTATTAAACAATTAATAATTTTTTTCTAGTATACCAGCTGCACTGTACGAAACCATACATACTTATTATGTAATAGTAGTGTTTATAAATTTCAAAATTACAAAGTACTAAATTTTGAATGGTGTAGGAAAGATGTAAGAGGAGTATGGTTGGAAGAAAAAAATAAATGAGGGGTAGTAGAGATGTATAGGGTATAGGATGGTCCTATTTGCCAACATAACACCAAAGTAAGTACCAACATGAATCATCATTGATGATGTTATTTACCAAAAAAATAGAAAGGACCTTCCAATTCCCGAGGTTAATACAGTAACTTTATTTCCTCTTTCACGCTACGCAACTTTCGTCCATTCAAATATTTAATTTAACATCAAATCTTATTACGTCAAACATCCCAAATTTTTACTTCAAAATTTAGGTATACCCTTTTCATTCACATAATTTTACATTGGAATAGATTTTTACACATCTTTTATATTTATTGTTTTATCTTTTGATTTTTTACTTTTTACACATTTTAAATTTATTTTTTAATAATTAAAATACTTTTGAGTGTATTTGTTTTTAACTATGAATTTGATGAGAAGATAGAAGGGGAAAGTGTTTTTTTATTTTATTTAAGAGATGAATATACAGAAGTTAAGTCATTAAAAAAAATTGTGAAAAATTGTGAATAATTTGATAATGTGATAAATATATAAAATTAATAAATAAAATTTTTAGATTTTAATTTTATTGCAATAGTTAAAAATAATATAAAATAAAATTTAACTATTATTATTACTGTTATTATATTTAGTGCTATTATTGATATTAACATTACTATTATTATTTTTAGTATTATTGTTGTTAATATAATTATATAACTATTATTGTTATTGATTATTCACAAGATTTAATAATAATAATATTTTATTTTTTCAATAATTTAATTATTAATTTTTATATATCATATTTAAATAACAACATTTTTATAAGCAAATAATTTATGCACAAACATACACCATGACATGGAAAAAAATAATTCAAACAACATTAATTGAAAATATATTAATAGAAAATACATAATTGCATAAAATGGAATTAAAAAAATTTACATTTAAATAAAAATATATGTGTTAATTTATCTTTGTTTATTAAACTCTTCATCTATGTTTGGTCAAAATATTTTATTCTTTCTCAAAACTATATGTACAAATCAACACCAACCGTTGAAATAAACGAGTTTTATCTATCTTCACCCGTCTTATGTGCATAACCAAATATAATATAACCAAATATAATATTGTAAATGAGTTCTCACAAATAATATAACAAACAAATATTTTTCTTTCATATACAAAAACAATTACACATATAAATACATTTAAGTGAGTTATTTTATTAATCTATAATTTTTGTTATGTACGACTTATATTCACATAATACTAAAAGAAAAATATACATATGTTGTAAAAGTTTGTAGTGTTTTACATGATATTGTAAAAATCAAATCAAACGGTTATGTAATCGTAATCAATGATAATATTAATTAAAAATAATTTTTTAGTATAGATTTAATAAAAAATATATAATTCATTATTTTTTTTTAAATAATAAGATGTAATGACAATGTAAAATAAGATAGGAAAGTCTTAAATTAAGATAGGAAAGTCTTAATTAAAAATTATAATTTTTTTAATACTTGATAAAATAAATTTTTAATAAACATTTAATTAAAAATAATTGAAAATATTTAAATTTACTTAATTAAATATTTTAATTTATTAATATACTTTTAAACAATAAATATTTTTATTGATTAAATATTATATTATTTATAATATTTAGTAAATTAAACTATATATGCAAACAATATTTATTAATTTTGGAGAAAAAAATATCAGTTTTTTTAATTCTCTTATCTTCATATGAGTAATAATGTTTAAATGTAGTCAATTTGGTGCCTTCAGGTAAATTGACGTTAAATGCATTTATTTATAAGATAGTAACTGTTAAAATTTGATTTTTTTTTTTTTTTTATCTCCAGACACGTTTGAAAGTGCTGTGTAATATATTTTAAACATGTAATATATTTTAAACAGTTTGATACATATAATTCTTTAGATATTGACACAACAATTTCAAATACAGTTAACATCAATTTAAAAAAAATACTAAATTAATTTTATTTAACAAATATTATAATCCAATTCAATAAAAAATATAAATATTAAAATGAATTGCAGACATAAATATAAAAATAAATTACTAATTAAATTTCCATTTTACATCTATTGTTTTGCTCTTTATCCTATGCATAAAGACCAAACGAAGTTTCCAATTAATTTTTTTTTTGTCATTAATTTCTTTAACTTTTTAAGAAAAAAATTGAGTTGAAAATGTTCAATAATATTAAATTCTAAATTATACAGTGTTTTTATTTATTTATTATCTTGCTTATGATTTATTTATAGTGGGTCACAAATAAAAAAAAATATCATCGATGGTTGCCAGAAAAATTCACTGGCTACCTTGTTGATTTTTCAAAGAAAGAAAAGTGTTAACAGATAAAAGAATAACAACATTCATTATTTTTTTTATTCGATATTATTTGTTCAGCGTATTAAACATTTAATGAAAATCACATAACTACTTTCTGTGGAAAATATTTTCTCATTTTAAAACAATAGATATAGAAAACCTACATCTATTTTTTTCCCTAATTCATCAAAAGCAATGCGACAAAGGCTAAAGTCAAGTCAAGTTTCAATTGTGGTTCTCTTATTCCGTCACCAGAGCTATAGAATTGATTTGATGAAAATTTGATTCGATGAGTTTGAAAAGAAAAATAAAGTTTTAATTATTTGGATGGTATTATTTTGATAGGGACATGATAATCTAGTCTTAATTTTTAAGAAATTTTCGATAGCATTCTAATTTTTTAAAAATGTTTAATTATTGTTTTAATTATTTGATTTGTTAGTTTGAATTATTTTAACTTTTATATTATTTTTTAGTTTAATTTGGTCCTTCAATTTTTTTAAAAGATTCAATTTAGCTTCAATTTTTTAAAAAGATTCAATTTAGTTTTTGTAATTAAGTTCATGTTAATATCGTGTTTGTAATATATATGGATACACATCAACTTAACAGTAGAGATCAAATTGAATTATTATAAAAAATTAGATGATTAAATTGAACCAAAAATAATAAAAAAATCAAAATAAATCAAATCAATAAATTATAAGATAAAAAGAGTAATTAAACCTTTAAAAAAATATCTCAAGTAGACAATTCTCAAGTGAATATTTCTGAAAAATACCTAAATAAATATTGTTTAAAAAATTGGGATGTAATTTATGTTTTCTTTTAAGTAGAGACAAAATTCACATATTTATACCAAAATGAATAACATATGAGTAATTAAACCAAAGATAAAAGACAGTCTGACTTTAATTTGACCCTTATTACCCGCACAACAAAATATTAACAACTTAATCGAAAAAAAAATCTACAAATAAAGAACATTATTTTGCGTATCTAAGAAAAACTCGTGTGTTCATTTTCATGGGATTTTTGCATATCAAAGAAGCCATTAAGATAGATAGAGACGTCACTGTCCCCTTAGTATAATTTACATGATCCAACAATACAATCATTTACGTTGTACGTTGCTATAATACAAAACACTACGATTTCTTTTAAATCTCAGATCACGTACCCTTTCTTCAGATAAACCACACTTCCTCATTCATATTCTCACCGTTCTCCTATTCATTTTTTTAAGGTTAACAATACATTAACAGATGAAAAAACCATAACTTTTAACGAGTTTCAGGTATTTTGCAATAAACCCTTTTGATCTAAAAGAAGTTAAGAAGAGATCTATTACATTGCAGTAGTATTGAACAAAGAGAGCAAAGAAAGATAGCTCCTTCCAAATAATAAAGAACAAGGCATTGAAGGAGAGAAACAGACAAACTCAAAATAATCATGGAAAGAGGCAGTGTTGGAGAAAAGAGTGAACGGTAAAGAGAAAGGTGTCTCTGTCACCTCATCTCAAATGGATCTCCTTGCCTTGCATCACTATCACAACACAAGAACACACAGTGAAAGCGACCCTTTCCCACGTCAATTAAGACCATGCCATGGTAAAATTTGCAATAGCTGAAATAAGATCCCACTACAGCTACCACCACATAGTGTAATTAAGTTAAGAGAGAGAAAACAAACAAGGAGAAAGAGAAAGCTGGACCTCCCTGCTGGGTACGTAGATAGAGACTGCTACAGTGTTGCAGGTTGTAGCAGAACCGCTGCCAGATAGTTTTAACTTTATTCCATTAATTTATTCACTTCACATCACACCATTAATGTTAGTATTATCAATTTATCACTATTAATTCTACCCAGCAAGCATGGCATTACAGAGAGAGAGAAAGAAAGAGAGTGGTCTTCTACGTGCCAGGGTGATGTGACGTGGTTACAAATTACAAAACAAAGCACTGCTTCTTCTGTAACACACCCTTCAAAACCAGAAAAAAGCATGTCATCCCATCACATCATTTGAATGAGTTCTATACAAAACCTCTCAAAGCCTTCTCTTTCGTGGTGTTTGCATTTGATGCTGTTATGGCGTTTTGGTCTGGCCTCCTTCTTCTGCTTCTTTTCCTTTGTTTGGATTCGGTGAAATCTCACGACGGTGAGGCCTTTTCTCTAACCGAACACGGTGTTGTTTTCTTTTGTTCCTCTGGTTTACGAGCTCAATGTGCATGTTTGAATTGAAGGAGCAACGTTGTTGGAGATGAAGAAGTCGTTGAGGGATGTGGATAACGTTCTGTTTGACTGGAATGATACACCTTCTTCAGATTATTGTGCCTGGAGAGGGGTTACTTGTGATAATGTCACTTTCAATGTGGTTGCACTGTAAGTACCACTCTTCTTGTTCTTGAGTAGTGTATGTGCTTCAATAAGGATCTTCTTTTCATTTTCTCTGTTTTTTTTTTCACAGGAATCTTTCAGGATTGAATCTTGAAGGCGAGATTTCACCTGCAATAGGGAGGCTTAGCAGCTTGGTCTCCATGTACTTTCTGCTTCATAGTTTAACTTTATTTAGGCTCTTAGTTTCATTGGCATTTCTCAAACTTGAGACTATGTAAACCATTGTCCTTTTGTATGCATGTGTCGTTTAAACAGTGATCTCAAGGAAAACCGTTTATCTGGGCAGATACCTGATGAGCTTGGTGACTGTTCCTCTTTGAATAACGTGTATGTTTCATACCCGAAGAACTGAATTCCATTGATAGTTTTGGCTGCCGAGTGAAAATATCTAAGGGGGAACTTTTTCCTTTTACTGTGTTGTCAGAGACTTCTCTTTTAATGAGATTCGGGGAGATATACCGTTTTCAATTTCGAAGATGAAACAACTGGAAAATCTGTGAGTTCTTGTGAGGGTTTCCGTTTCGTTGAGTTTTTTATTTGGCTAGGCCGTGCTATAGTTATGACAAGTATTTTTCCCCCTTTTTTAAATCTGCTCTCAGAATCTTGAAAAATAATCAGCTCATTGGACCAATTCCTTCAACTCTCTCTCAGGTTCCTAACTTGAAGATTCTGTAAGTCATTTTTCCATTTTCTCTCTTTCGTCTGAAGGATCAATTTAGTATCTATAGAGTTTTTGAAAATCGGTTCTGTTCCAGAGACCTGGCGCAGAACAATCTCAGTGGGGATATACCAAGACTTATATACTGGAATGAAGTTTTGCAATATCTGTGAGTATATTGTATATTTAGTGAAATCCATCCTTTGAATGACTTATGCAATGAAATCTATGATGTGATCTTGCTGTCAATCTTTTTGTGTTTCATTTTCCTATGACAGTGGCTTGCGAGATAACAATTTGTCGGGTTCACTTTCTCCAGACATATGCCAGTTAACTGGATTGTGGTATTTGTAAGTTACTACAATGGCTCTCCTTTTATTTCATATCCTGAAACTATACATTTACTTGGTCTGGTAGCGAAGTAATTATTATCGTCCTTCCATTTTGCAGTGACGTGAGAAACAATAGCTTGACAGGCAGCATTCCGGAAAGCATAGGCAATTGTACTGGTTTCGAGATCTTGTATGTATATCTAACTGTATCTGTATCAGACTTTATCTCACCATGTTTTCTCTTTTCTTTTTAATATGTTCCATTAATGTCAGGGATTTATCTTACAACAAGCTATCTGGAGAGATACCATTCAATATTGGTTTCCTGCAAGTAGCTACTCTGTATGTATTGTGTTATCTGTTAGATATTTTCAAAAAGAATGATGTGGTCTTCCACTTTAAGTATCTAAGAAGCTCCTAAAAAGTTGTTTGAATTTGGTAGGTCATTGCAAGGCAATAAACTCTCAGGTTATATTCCACCAGTTATTGGTCTGATGCAAGCCCTTACTGTGTTGTAAGTTTTCGATTGACAAACTTTATGAAGTTTCTTTGTTGAGTTGATATTTTTCCTCTTTACTAATCTCTCTTTCAACATTCCTATAGAGATTTGAGCTGTAACATGCTAAGTGGGCCAATCCCTTCTATACTGGGAAATTTGACCTACACAGCAAAACTGTAAGTGTATGTTAGTAGTTTAAAATTTACATCTTAAGTTTGATTTTGTGCTTAAGTGTGTGCATTAAAAAGTCAGAAAATATTTAGACTCATTGGATAAAATTTATGTAATGTTTGAAGGTATTTGCATCGAAACAAGCTGACTGGTCTCATCCCCCCGGAGCTCGGAAATATGACAAAGCTTCACTATTTGTAAGATGATTTAGTCATTAGTTGACAATAGGTGCAACTTTGGTTGAATTTTTCCTATAATGATTCACCTTCCTGTGCAGGGAATTGAATGATAACCATTTAAGTGGACAAATTCCGCCCGAGCTTGGAAAGCTTACTGATCTGTTTGACTTGTAAGTGGTGTTAATATGAATTATAGATTTTGTTGGTTGTTGAGTAGCTTTATCAGTCACACATTGTTCTTGCAGAAATGTTGCCAATAACAACCTTGAGGGTCCAATTCCCGAGAATCTCGGCTCGTGTAAAAACCTCAACAGCCTGTAAGTAGTAAGCCTTGAATATTACTATGTAAGAAGGATTATTTTTCTTTTTTTTTTACATTAAGGTGATGGATTTTCTGGTTGTTATTATATATCAGCAATGTGCATGGGAATAAGATGAGTGGAACAATTCCCTCATCTTTTCAAACCTTGGAGAGTATGACCTATCTGTAAGTTTTACCTTGACTTTATATGCCAAATTTTTCATCTTATCACAATAATTAGTTCTACTGTTGGCCCTAAACAGGGCAGTACGCATGAACTTCTATAAATGCTTATTTGTGTCCTATTGGAATTGCCCAACACTTAACAGTTCAAAGTTAAACGTATTATTTCTTTTCTTAATTAATTCTGATTCCTTCAAGACCTTGTGATGGCTATCCTTAGGAATCTTTCTTCAAACAATTTTCAAGGGTCTATTCCAATTGAACTTTCACGGATTGGAAATTTGGATACACTGTAAGTATGAATAGTTTACTGTGTCTTCTTATATCTATATCCCTGATTTCATTCTAATCGATGTTTCCCTCCAGGGATATATCAAATAATAATATAGTTGGTTCCATTCCTTCTTCCATTGGTGATTTGGAACATCTTCTGAAGTTGTGAGTGTTTTAGCTAGTTACTTTTGAAATCTTGAATGTTACTTTTTACTGACTGTGACTAATAATTTTGCTAGGAATCTGAGCAGAAATCATTTAACAGGCTTTATTCCGGCAGAATTTGGTAATCTAAGAAGTGTCATGGATATGTAAGTCAATCAACTTACAGATGAAAATACATCGAAAGTCTTTTTTTTTTCTTTTTCTTTTACTGATTATTATTCCTACTAAGTAATATCCCTAAAGTTTGCTTAACTGGTCAAATAACTTTTGTATATTCATGTAGCCGTTGTCCCTTAGTAGATAAGATGGTTAGTTTTTGTACTGACTATTTTCACGATTCTGTACATCAGTGACCTTTCAAATAATCAACTCTCTGGCTTGATCCCTCAAGAACTTAGTCAGCTTCAGAACATGATATCTTTGTAAGCTCCTTTTTTCCTTATTCAGTGTTTGTTTCAAAGTTCTTACTAATATAAGTTAATGATATTTTACGGACTTGGCAAATCTCCAACTTCCTTAAATTCTACTGATTTATTGGTTGGTAGAAATACATAAATTTGTTGCAATATATGCTATCGTTTTGGACGAATTGCTCAAAAACTATTCTTAGAATCTATATTCATTAGTTTTGATTGAGTATTGATGTCAGCTTCTTTAGTTTCTTAAATAGACTCGGAATTAATTTGTTCGTTCTTGTGTTTATTTTGTTAATTTTCTACGACAAATCATGATTGAGTGATAATTTTGCTGCGGTTCTTACATGTTTTAATCACATCTCTTGGTTTGAAATTCTATAGGAGACTAGAAATGAACAAATTATCTGGGGATGTATCTTCGCTTGTAAATTGCCTTAGTCTTTCATTGATGTAAGTTCTATCTCTTCTGATTTTATTTTTGGAACAATTTGGCATTATAATTCTCTGGAAAGATCATATAACTTTTACCTAACAGATTGGTTATTGACTAAAAATTTTGTAGTAATGTATCTTACAACAATTTAGTTGGTGTTATTCCCACAAGCAACAACTTTTCCAGGTTTCCTCCTGATAGGTTAGGCCATTTCCTACTGAACCTTTTATCTTTATTGTTTCTTTTGGATTCATTGATTGATTGACGTCATATTTAATTTGCAGTTTTATTGGAAACCCTGGTCTCTGTGGCTATTGGCTGGATTCATCTTGTCAAGGGTCTCACCCTACCGAGCGAGGTTAGCTGAACTTTCTAGCAGGAATACCATGTTGCTCCTTCACATTTTTGTTTTATGGTTTCATAATAATTAAATAATCTCTAGTCCTCCTCAAAAGATCTTCCCATGTTATTTTGGTTGTTATGCTTGTGAGAATATGTTGGGTAAGATAAGGAATTGTTAACTTTCGAACCCTGGGAGAATATGTCCCCTTCCATCTATGTTCTGTTCTATGGTTCTATTGTATAGTTCTACAAGCACCCAAAAAATCTCTAGTTCCTCCCCCAAAAGATCTTCCCATCAATGTTTTATTTGTATGATTCTGTACTTGAGGCTGTCTAGGTTGCTACTTCTGTCTTATGCAATTTTTTTTATTACATTCCTGCATGTAGGCATTTTTTTTGTTATGACTGATGTGATCTGGATCCTTGATTACATCAAAAGATAGGCTGCAAACCAAAGTTTACTTTATTGTTACATATCTCTTTCATATTTGTTTTATGTAGTTTTTCCCTCGTTAAATGAAATAAACGTACATATTTTACTATTTATTCTTACAAAATGAAAAAAAAATACCCCTTTAGAAACTGTGTCCTCCAAGCTTGAATCCTAAACAATTATTCGTTAAAATATATCCACTGAGAAATCGGGTCTCCTATACCCGACTTTCTACTGTTGCCAAATCAATAGCACTCCCACAAATAATATGGGAGTGATGACATTTTATTTATGAAAAAGGGGCGTCACAATGATACTACCACGTTGAACTTGTTAAAATAAAAGCATTTGAAGAATAAAACAGGGTTTCACATGTTTGTTTTTATTTTCCAAAATGATACTGTAATTCATTCAAAAATGGTTCCATGAGGAAGTTACAGAAGGCTCTTTGTTCTTCATATTACATTACTCCTTCTAGAACTAAGTAATAGTTTGTATTACAGAATGAGCTAATGTTTTTTCTGATGATGCAGTTAACTTGTCTAAGGCAGCTATCCTAGGAATTGCTCTAGGTGCCCTTGTGATTCTTTTCATGGTACTCTTTGCAGCTTGCCGACCACACAATCCAGCTCCTTTCCCTGAAGGATCTTTTGACAAACCAGGTACTTTATCTTAACTGTGCTTATACGAAATGAAGATGATACTCTACTGACTTCTCCCTCTTGACAGTTAATTACTCACCTCCGAAGTTAGTGATTCTTCACATGAATATGGCACTTCATGTATATGATGATATAATGAGGATGACAGAAAACCTAAGTGAGAAGTATATAATTGGGTATGGTGCATCAAGTACAGTTTACAAATGTGTTCTTAAGAATTGCAAGCCAGTGGCTATCAAGAAGCTCTATTCCCACTACCCCCAATGCTTGAAAGAGTTTGAGACTGAGCTTGAGACAGTTGGCAGCATTAAGCACAGGAATCTGGTCAGTCTCCAAGGCTACTCTCTGTCTCCATTTGGAAACCTCCTCTTTTATGATTACATGGAAAATGGAAGTCTGTGGGATCTTCTACATGGTAAGTTGAAGCTTTTTGCTTGAAAGATGTTGATAGTGTTGCATACTTTGCTACAAACTTTCAAGCCAAGCAACGTTTTTGTTTATGTTTTTCAGGACCTACCAAGAAGAAAAAACTTGATTGGAATGTTCGTCTAAAAATAGCACTTGGATCAGCACAAGGGCTCGCTTATCTACACCATGATTGCTGTCCACGTATCATTCACAGGGATGTGAAATCATCTAATATATTACTAGACAAAGACTTGGAGCCCCATCTCACCGATTTTGGCATTGCAAAGAGTCTATGTCCTTCTAAGTCCCACACTTCAACTTACATAATGGGCACAATTGGCTACATAGACCCCGAGTATGCAAGAACTTCTCGTCTCACTGAGAAGTCTGATGTGTATAGCTACGGTATTGTATTACTAGAGCTGCTAACTGGGAGGAAAGCTGTGGAAAACGAATCAAACCTTCATCATCTGGTGACTCTTCCATTCATTTTAAACAATTCTTGTCTGTTATCTCTTTTGCCCCATCATGAGCTTTGAGATAGTTAAGTACTAATATTTAACGTAAAGCCATAGCATTGTATGGTGGTCCTACACAGCTGAACAAGATTTTACCTTAAAAGACATGATATATATAGCAGTAATCAGCTGAGTAGTGTTACCCTCTGGTGTTGTTACCTTAGTCGGTAATTTATGGCATATACCTAACTCATTTGCTAACATAATTTTCATATTCTAACATCTATGTCCCTTTTTTGCGTAGATTTTGTCCAAGACAGCTAATGATGCTGTAATGGAAACCGTTGACCCAGATATCAGTGCCACATGCAAGGACATGGGAGCAGTGAAAAAGGTTTTTCAGCTTGCTCTTTTGTGCACCAAGAAGCAACCAGTGGATAGACCCACAATGCACGAGGTGACGCGCGTGCTGGGGAGTCTAGTGCCACCAAAAGACTCAGCCCCAATGCAAGTACTCTTACCTCATTCACAGCCATCTGCAAAAATGCAATCATACAAGGATGAATACGCCAATCTTAAAGCTCCACACTTGGTCAACTGTCCCTCCATCAGCACCTCTGATGCGCAACTCTTCCTCAAATTTGGAGAAGTAATATCTCAAAACAGCGAGTGAGCACTTTCAGAATCAATGTATATTTAAGCCACAGAGGAAATATGTCAAATACTTTGCCTGCAATATGGTCCATCTGGATAAACTAGGACCAAAATCACTCCAGTAATTTTTTGGCTTAATGCATAACATTTATCTACACTGCACTAATTGTACTACCTTTTTTCATTAAATTAATTGTACTACCTTTATTCAAAGGTCATTTAATGATAACACTATTATGCTAATGAAAAAGGACAATGGCTTACATTGCAATTTGCTCAAATAAGTTGTCCCCGTCGTGTAATCTTAAAGGATTCATGATTACAAGGTTAAAGGCTCTCTTACCATTGATTTTTTCTTTGGAAAGCGATGATGTAATCTAACTATATTTTTAAATTGGAGACATCTTTCTATTAATATTTTTAAAAGGAAATAACAGGAAAGAAAACAAAATCATTTTTTTTTCAAGTTAAAATTACTTTTGTATACAAGTTAAATTGAAAATGTTACATTTTATTAGTTTTCTAAAATTTGGTTTTTAATTTTATACAAGTTAATTTTACTTTACAAATTCTATATACTCTTATGAATGTTTTCTCCAGAGGCCTAAGTTAATCTTTATACTTTTTTTTTTCCTACATAATATTTTATTCCTAATACTTGCCAATGAGAACGGGGAACCCCAAATTACATTCTTTTATCGTTTGATTAATGGACAATTCTGTCAAATACTGAAGGATATTTCCATGCAGGTTATTCGTCTAACTTTTCTTAAAGGATAGAATGTATTTTTATTTTCTGTAATTGAATTCAATTACGTTTATGTAAACAAAATAAACGTAAGTAAAAAGCACTTCAATCATAGATTACATTATCAAGAATCATAGTAAAGCTTCTAAAGATAGAGATTAGTTTTGCGAATTAATTCGGGTAAAAATTTATGAATTGATGTTGTACTTTTACAGTAAATAAAAACTGTATTGAAAATGATGCATGAATTTTTGTTTCAATGAATTTATTTCTCTTACCAAACTAATAACAAGTGGAGTAAAAGGTTAAAATTATTAAAGGATTGAAGCGTAAAGCAAAGGAGAAACATAACTGAAGGAAGAGATGAAAATTGTCCTTTGCTTCCTTTATACGTTGATGCCAATGCCATTTGTTTTACTTTAAAAATGATTTTTAAAAATGAAAAATCAAGTGTATGGTAGGAAGACTGTGTTTATTAGAGTATTTTTATTATATGTTATTAAATAAAAATAAAATGAATAAATAGTACTTTCTATTGAAAATAATAAAGAATCAAATTTAGAAATTAGTAGTCTACCGAAGAAGATAAATACCTGAATGCCATGGCGTTCAAAATTCCTAATAATGTGTGTTCTAATATTATTCTTTTTTAAATTTGATTATGGCAAAAAAATAAAAATAAAAATGATTTGTGGAGAAATAAAACATGTTAGAATGAACAATTTAAATATATATATATATATATATATATATATATATATATATATATATATATATATATATCTCAAAAATGTATCATATATATCTTTTTTTTACACACATTTTTCTCTTTCTCTTCTTTTTTTATATTTTTTCTTTTATTTTCATCCCATCTTCTCTTTCTTCTATTATTTACATGTTGAGATATATATATATATATATATATATATATATATATATATATA
>Ga0099822_1005666_pt1 | contig 16297 bp, 7 predicted proteins | sample CowpeawhiteBW_FD_76839 | JGI IMG/M metagenome (GOLD analysis project Ga0099822, IMG submission 76839) | Root nodule microbial communities of legume samples collected from California USA - Cow pea white BW | ecosystem: Host-associated > Plants > Roots > Nodule | place: USA: California | collected...
AGCTAGAGACATGAAACATCATTTTTTATAAAAGAGTATATATAAGAAGCCATTAAGCAACAAATATATCTTTTGTTATACCTAAGTTCCATTTAAAATCTAATCATTTGCTTAATCAACAACCAAAACAACTTACCATTTTCAAATGGATTATTTGTTATAGGCCATGGTGGAGTAAACATCTCAACAAGACCTATTAGAATAAAAGGCTAAAAAGCAACATGAATCAACCTTCAAAAGATAAAATCAACTTATTCACTTATTTCTAGTTTAAGAAGTTACAATAAATGACTCTCAAGAAAATGCATGTTAAATCTAATTCACAAGATATGATTATAGTGGGTCTAATTCTAGACTCATCATTACACATACAACAAAATAACTACGACATGCACATTAAAGAATTTATATAAAATATGTAAGCATGTCACCACAACAAAAATTGGTTTTAGTTGGGGTTATATTTAGCGTTTCTGAGGTTTTAACCCCAATTAAAAGTATTACTTGCAGTTTGACTTACTCCTAGTAAAACCAGCATAACTAATGGATTACTAGCAGTTTTTAGTAACCCCTAGGAAAGAATAATTTGCTGACGATTTTGAACCCCTATAAATTACCGATGATTTTAAACCCCTATTACTTCCCAGGGTTTCAAACCTCCATTATTTCTTAGGGCTTTCAAACCCATGTTACGTTCATGTTTATTTTTAGTTGTTTTTCATGGGGATTTCAAATGCCTATTAATTTCATCAGTTGTCTTTTTTAATGCATTTTTTTAATACACATAAATTGCTTTTTTTAATGCACATAAATACTTGAGACAATTAAAAAAAGAAAAAAGACAAATATTCTAAAATGATTGTATTATATTGAATATAACATTCAATATAGGATATAGATACAAAATTTACAACTTGAAGCTAAAATAATGTAAAATAACACTAAATTTGTTAAAGAAATTGTTTTCCAAGCACTACTCCTTGACAACTCCAACACCCATCACCAATGATGCAAATGAGACTAAACCATGGTTGGCTCCTAACATTGTTGCACACGCCCAATTTGCCCTCTATGAATCATTTATGTTTCAATCTTCAATTTCTTGGTTTTGTTTTGGTTCCACTGCAACTGCACAAACAAGAATTTCAACATGATTCAATGAAGTTTCATTGGTTTTCTGGCTATTAAAGGAAGTCGTGAAGGATATCACTTCACAATGGTATAAACATCATTTTCATTAAAATACCAAAATTCAGAACAAACTTCTCCATGCATGCCCAAAGATCATCCTAACAACAATAAGCAACATTGATTTCCATACATAAAAAACTTCAAATTTAAATGCTTACTATGAACAGAACATAAATTAGGTAATATGTTTAATTTTTCAAGGATTGTGAGGACGAGATTAGGTAATAGGTTTAATTTCTTCCTCGGTTCCTGTAGTTACAAAAACATTAACTTATATTCTTCATAATTATAAAGATTTCAGTTTAGTCCTTAAAAATATAATTATAATTCATTTTAGTCTAATGTAAGGAGTTTATAAAAAGGACTAAAACTGATATGGACAGAAACTAAAATAAGACGTTCTCACGTATTGAGATTAGAAAATAAAGTTTTTTGGATACAAATAGGGATGACAACGGGGGGAGACAGGGACAGGTTTCGCTATCCCATACCCATCCCGTAGAAAAAATTCATTCCCATCCTCATCCTAAACCCAACGGGTATCAAACTTTTTTCTCATCCCCATCCCCACCGGGTAACGGGTATAATCTCGTACCCATACCCATACCCGTTTTCTTACTACTTCAATATTAATTTTAATTAATTTTTATAAAATAATAAAAAATTATGGTAAAAGAAACATAATATTATCAAATATAGGAGGATGATTGTTTCTTTGATATCAAATACTTTGAAATAAATTATAATTGTTTACATTTTATATTAGAATACCAATTCATCAAAACCAAAACATTTATTAAATTTGCAAACTGCAAAAACCTAGTTGATACAATTTAAAAATATTTTTAAAAAAATATAAAAGGAAAAAAAATATTCAAATTAAAATATATTTTAAATGTTTGTTTACTTCAATTTTAAAATTTTAATGAATCCCTTTTTTATACACTAATAAAAGTTATAATACATCACTTGATTAAAATAACGCAAAAAACAAATAATAAACATAATAATAAAATTTTGACATAGATCTTATACCTTTTGAACTTCAATATATGTGGATGGTGGTAAAAAAAATTCATGACAAATTTTTATATTATAGTAAATAAACATTATTTATACAATTATAGTGAAAAATTAAAGTATGATTGATAATGGGTTAGAAAATAAAAATAATTAGATAAAATATATCGAAATAATATTGTACATTATTAAAATAAACAACAAATAAAAATATTAAAAAATTAACAAATTTGTGTCTTAGAAACAATTTGAGAGACTATCGAAAAAAATTGCACAAAGAAAAACAAATGTATAAGTAAGGGTATGATAAGATAAAAAATACCTTAAAGATCTAAGAAAACTTTTCAAATATCAACATATATACTCAATGGTTGAGAAATAATGAAAATTGTTTTAGCGAAACAAAAGTTCTTCAAGTGAAACAAAAATTAATAATAATAAGTAAATAATTTTTTTTATATTACTTAGTAAATGAAAAGTTTATACTATTAAACACTTAAATTGAGACTATTAAACATTCTCATGTGAAAGAAAAATATACAATAAATAAAAATATTAAAAAATAATAAAAATATTCAAATATGAGACATAAAATTTTTTAATTCACATACATCATTTTAACATAATTACATAAAGGTTATGATAAGATGAAATATATATTTGAGATAGGAATGAGTTTCATGACAAACAAAAATAATTAGAAGAAATAAAAAATAGAAAAAAAAGAATATATATATATATATGGTTACTTAATTAATTATGAATATTTTAATAATTTTAAATGGAGACGGAGATATGGCGGGGACGGGTATTATGGCGGGGATATGTACATCCCCATACCCATACCCATACTTAGTCAATGTGGAGATTCCCCGTCAAAACGGGACGGGTTCGGGCAATACCCACAGGGACATGTTTATTTGTCATCTCTAGATATAAACTATAGAACTTTTATAAAGATAAAGAGATCACATCTAATATGTACATCGGGCACATGTTTGATCATCAAATGCTCTTCACCTCCATTGAGGTCAATCCTATGTAGAAATTTTGTTTGCATATATAAGATGTTGAGAACTTGGAGTTTCTATAAGTGTTGAATGCCAAAGGTACCGTCTTCAGTTGTGGAATAGTCATTATCTTAAGCTTTTCCAAAGATTGCAGCGCTCCACTATGAATAAAGATTTTGCTCAATTGCTCCAAACCATTGAGTTGTAGTTCCTTTAGTTTATGAAATCCTCTATTTGAAAATGCAAAATTTCTCCTCCATAAGAATTAGAGTCAAAAGATAGCAACTAAATATGTGGCATACTTCCCATATGTGTCAATGGAATGTTAGTTAACCTAGATTCAACCAAACACAATTTCACAATATTTTGGAGTCATGAAATCCAATTTGGAAAGTCTTTTAAATTACCATAAAGGTGAAGCTTTCTTTAGTTTGGACAAGGATGACCTAATGTGCAGGTCAATTACTTCACACCCATAAAAGTGGCATCTCGTTTATTGAGGAACAAAGAGTAGCAGCATGATTTCCCCTAAGACTAACAAACCTCAAATACCTTAATTGCTTTAGCTTTCCAAGCTTTCTAACCACCACTCCATCTAGATCTATTTTCAATACATGTATCTTTTCCAGCGATGTCAAGCTTCCAAGATTATCCTTCATTGTAATGAAAGATATTAGGCTACCCAAAAATTGGTGTAGCTTTCTAAGCTTTGTAATCTCTTTTGGTACCTCAATCTACATTGTTGATAGAAATGTTGACGAGCATCTTCCACCTGGGCTCACTCTTCATTCGTTCCTAATTTAAAATCAAACTCCAATATTTGTCATCCTACAAATTTGTTTGTGTTGAATATGCATGGACTCTTCCCTCCATCTCCTATCTTCAATCTCCACATTTTCTTAACCTTAGTTCCTCCTGCATCATAAATATATATACTTTAAGCCTCAATTAGTCCAAACAAAACTACAACTTAATATAATGAAGAAAAAGCCTTATTAGTGTGCACAATGGAAACCCATACTTAGCAGGGTTGATTGAATTCATAATTATTCCCTTAGCTATCAAAGTCTACATGCAACTCCATCCATTATATCAATCTCGTGGAGAACTTCCAAATATCTATGTTTTCATTTCCCTTTTTCTAGTCTGGTTATGAAGAATGTGCTTCATCAAAAGTTATATAAATTTTACATATACTTATCTACTTAAAACACAAAAAACAGAAATAATAAACTAATCACTAACTGACCAGTTAGATAAATTAGTAAGGAGTTTTGAAAGTATGTCTCCAAGTAGCCAGCATAGGAAGCACCAATAAAAACTTTTCTCAATTAAAAGAGGAAACAACAAGCTACCCCTACATCCACAAATGAAAAACAACAGCCCAAGAAGCCTTGTAACCAACATGTAAATTTATCTTAAAAATTCTTCAGACCTATTAATTCTTAGGAAGAACACTTTTCAGAAAATAAAACTTTTTACATGAAAGGCACATATAAAGTAACATATCGAACCTAAATTCTTCCTCAAGTTGAATTCCAAAGAAAACCAACCATGTATTCGAATAAAGGAAATACTTCACCATGAGACGCCAACCCTGGTGTTTCTGAAATTTGTGCCAATAGTAAATACAAAAAAATATTATAGCTAAAGAAAGCACATAGAATGGTTGATATCATTTTGAGGTTGTGAAAGGAATAATTGATGGGATAGAGAAAATTATGGAGATAGTAGAATGTTAAAGTAGTAGTTAGAAGTAGTATGTTATGTAGTTGTGAATGGTGTGTTAGATGTTGTCTTACTTGCTGTCCTTTTTATAAAATGGAGTACATGGGTATTTCTATACCCCATCTCACTTACATGATTATTCTAGAACATTCTAACTAGAATTTACGTAAAATGTTCTAGATTTTTACTTGTGTAGAATGTTCTTGATTTTTTTATAATTTTCTACATTTCAATACTTTTAATTTTCTACATTTTCTACATTTTCTACATTTTCTACATTCTAACTTAGGCTTTTCTACATTTCAATACTTTTATCTTAGGATTTTCTAGATTCTTCTAGAATTTGCATTACATTTTAATACTCTTCCTTGATTCAAATTTGGTAATTCCAAGCATAACGCGTAGTAGTTCAAACCTTGGTCTTGGTAACGCCCTTTGTAAAAATATTTGCAATTTGGTCTTTTGTTATGCAGTACTCGAGTCAGATCTGAATATAACACTACAACACACCTTATGAATCCAACATAAGTTGGTACAATAATGTTTGTTAGATATATTGTTAGATATTTTTGATATCTTATCATATTATCTTCTATCTCTATTTTCTTTGTTATTAGTCTTTATTTTTCATATTGGGCTTATCCCATGTCTCCTTTATTACAAATACATTACCTTATGTGTATTTTTACACAAGAAAGAGATTATCTCCAACCCATTCACTATATTCAATATGGTATCCAAAGCCTAAGGTTCTTTTACAATTTATTTTTCGTTGCCTCTGTTAGTATCATCCATTAGACGACCAGTTTTGATCGATGACTACACAGTTTTGCTTGTCTCGACCAGGCAAACTATATCTTGTTGATTTCGCCGTCATCAAAGTTCAAATGCCCTCCCACGCATTGTTCAATGATCTTAGCTGTCGTCCACTTCAATTGTGCATGGTAGTGTGTGCGTCGTTGTCTCTAACACCAATCAACATTGACGAACTCGCCTCCATGGGAACACATTGGATTTTTAAGGTTTCTCTCTCTCCTCCATGGCATCTTCCGCTCCAACTGCGATTTATAGTTCTGATATTTCTTCTACCTCAAATATGTTTGACTCGTCAGCCTTTACTACTCATGTCAATGTACACTAGGCCGTTGATAAGTTAGATGGCAAGAGTTATGCAACTTGGGCTCCCGACGTTAAACTTTGGCTTAAGAGTCAAGGGTACTCTCAAAGTGACCAATATTGCTCCTGATGATTTTCCCGGTTGGAAGAGAAGTGAGGCTCACTTATGCATGGTTCTTAAGAATCCCATTCAATCTTCTTTAAAACAAATGTTTAGTGCCTACGACACGTGTTATGAAATATGAAAACAAGTCAAATTATTGTACACCAATGACACTCAACATCTTTATGGTGTTTATCACGACCTTTTTAACGTTGTTTCTCCTTGCACTCAAGACCTATTGATAAACCTCTTATCGCCTAGAGATTTAATCAAAACTTGATTTCCTCACTAATACTAACTAATATGTCATAGTGATCAACCAATGATCAATCCGAAGGATAGGCAAAGGCAAAGGAATGATTTATTGAACTTGTCTTCTGAAAATGAGGAAATCTATCAAAATCTTTTAAAGCTGAACTCAAACGAAATTAAAATGCCATGAATATATTAAAATGCAAATTGTTTGATGAAATGCCTACATGAATTACAATGCACCTAAGGTGTTTGATGAAAAGCTAATACTAACTAAGTGTGCCAAGGTATGAAAATGCAATGTGATAATCCTAAATGCAATCTAACTTTGCAGAATTTCTCTAACACCTAATTCAAACTCAATTGAATTGACACACAAAACACAATAATCACAAATTGTAAAATATTTCCCGAGAAGAATTCTTCTTTGAAATTACAAGACAAACTCGAATCTCAAGTTTCAATGCATGAAATGATAATTTAATGATGTAAAACGTCTGGAAATAATCTCAATAGAATACAGAAAAAAAAATCATGCAAAAACATGGAGTATAACTCGAAATCCCAATTGACAAACCCTAACTAACGATTTTAACGAACTAATGTGTGAACTAGAAATTTAATGCAATGAATGATGAATTGAGTGGGGAAATGATTCAGAAACATTAAGCATAACATCACGAGGAAGTTATAAACACTAATCAAGCACGAGAAACGCAAAATCATAGAATCTAAAATCAATATACGAATGAAACAATGAATGTTTTCTGCAAAATTGAGTTTTGTGATTCAAGAAGTATGGTTTATGTATGATTGAGCTTAGATCAAAAGACATTTGATATCCAAGTAAGGTGACGGTTGCACCTTTTGAAATCATCAGTTTGATTTTGTGGTGGAGAATAAGTAATTTGCGTGGTGGAGGGAATGGATGGTGTGTTGAATTAGTATGTGAGTGACTTCTGGTGTATGTATGTGAAATATGTTGACAAAAGGAAGAAGATGGACATCTTCCTTCAATAAGGAGTTTCGATGATGATGATGACTTATAAAGAAGTATGGAAGACTTGGTGATGATGCATGGAAAAATGTTGAAGATTTAAAAGAATGCTTGAATTCAAAAGATACATTAAAGACTTAGGGGTTTAGTTGTTTAGGTCTTGTAATATGTGTATGTTATTTAAAATAGTTAAATTAGTATTTCAATAGTCAAAAGGCAAAACCCAAGTAGTAAAGCACCAATAGAATTTTATTTATTTGCAAAACTCACTAGAATAATCAATTATTCTTAGTGATAATCGATTATCTCAGTTTAAACTTATTTTTGAGAAAAGCCTTCGTGATAATCTATTATCACTACTGATAATCGATTATCACCTACTATTGATAGATTATCCTAACTGATAATAGACTATCACAACGAGAAAAATGTTTTTGGAAAAGTTTCTAAATAATCGAATATCACTTATGATAATAGATTATCTATGGTAGTTGTGACTTAACTCTTCATATTCTTAACATAATTTCTAAATAGGTTTCTATAAATAGAATGGTAGGCTTTCATTATCAAACACATAAGTTAGAGAAGTCTGAGTACTTGAGAACTCTCTATGGGAAGGCTTTGAAAAACCTAGTGTGGATAGAGCGATAACTTTTGCCTATGTTTCCAAACTAAGACCAAACTAATATGCTACTAACTATTTATGAACCTATCTTGTATGCTAAACTAGATCTAACTATTGTTACTTCTAAGGTCTATACTAAAAAATATGGTAAAAGCACCTAATTAAGCTATTTTTGTAAAACTATCTAAACTAATTTTATGCTAACAACTCCAAATTAACCACTTAAACCTACCCAAAACAATGCAATTGACTAAGGAAAAACTCATGAGATAAGGGGCTTATCACATCCTCACACTTAAGACCATTGTACTCTTGGGCGATGTAAGGAAAAACTACTAACATTCCTCTAAAAACCTAAAATGAACATCATAAATATGCACCAAAATCTCTCTCAAAACCCTAACTCTAACCTGCACATGCTAGCAAAACAACCTGGTTCAGTTTTCAAACATTCTACCATAAAAAACAACTTCAAAAAAAGAATTTCAAGTGGTGAACAATCAAAATGTAATGTTAAAAACAATTTCAGCCTTACGAAATGTGTTTTCACTTGGTAAGACCCGAGAAATTTAAATAATTAAGTAAATAATTATTTAATAAATGTGAGTAGTGGGAATTTTTATGGCATTTAATGTAGGGTTTTATGATGTGGAAAAGTACTAGCTCAAGTGGTTAAGAGTACCTAGTTATGTTGAAAGGATGTGGGTTCGAGTCTTGGCTATGCCAATTGTGTGTTAATTTAATTATTTATTGTTTTTAATGATATGCTTGATCATGATGAGTGATTATAAATCCCTAGAAGTATATGAATTATCACGAAACATGAATTGGTTGAATGGTTGTGCATTGACTTGGCAATAATGTGGTTGTGTGTTTGAACCTTAGCTTATACAAAATAATGTTTCTTTTTGCTAAAATTATTTTTGGCATGGATGGGAAGGGTTAGAAACCCTAGCCGTCATCAGGAGCAGGGAGGGTTAAAGAAACACCCTGTCAATGGCAATTGATAGTCATTAAACCCTCCTAATCATAATTTCGTTTTTTTAAATTAAGTTTAATATAATTGAGTTAGAGAGATGAGAGAGGGGAGAAATTAGAAAGAAAAGAATAGGCAGCCTAGTGAAACATATGGGAAGCATTTTGAGAGCATAAGGGTTGCACTTCATAGAGCATTGAGGGTTGTTGCTGGAAGGTAACAAGGGAGGTCGTAGTTAATCAAGAATAGACTCTAAACTTTTCAAGGTTGAGTAAGGAATCCAGGATGGGGGTGTTGAACTGATTTTAGTCACATTTTTTGTAATTGCATAAATTGCATGGACTATATTGGTATTATGATTGGTTGTTCTAGATTTTGCATGCATTTTTGTAAAATTTCTAGAAACTACCTGGGGACGTTAAAGGCTCGCCAAGCGACCCATGCCATGTGATGTGTATTTCTAGGTTTCTGTCAAAAACTGTCTGGCAGCATGAATGGCCTGCCAGGCGACACAACCTGTTTAGCCCAAATTATGGGTTTTTGGTATGATTCACTTGGCGACGACAAACACCCGCTAGGCGACGCAAATCAATTTGTCGTGGTTTGAGTTTCTACGTGTTCTGGTGGGATTGTGATAGGGAAAAATGGTCCTTAAGGTCTTTTTAATGAATGGATGATAATAATTGTTGGATTACGATGTGATGGGGACATAATTGAGTGAAATTGGGATGAGAACCCTGTAGAGCTGAACAATATGGGGAAAATTATGAGTTAAGAATAAATGTTGTATGAAGTACTTGAGAAAGTTGTAAATTCACATTAAGGTTGAGATCCAACACCGTTGGACATATGATTGTAGGCGGAAAAGATGGAATGAGTTATTAGAACGTATTTAAGGGTTTTAGGTTTTCGCAGGTGCAACAAATTATGGGATCTACCCAGAAAATGATGCACCACCTGGTGGGAAAGAATGTGCCGCTAGAAAACTACACGGACTCCAATGGAAATTTTTGAGTTCTTGATGCGATGGACACAAGGCAGATTTAGTGATAAATTTTAGAGGAAAATAGTTATGGATAGTAGTTAACAATCTGAACCTAAATACTTTGGCTATGGGAGTGAAGGAATGATTCAAGGAATTAGGATGGGGATTGAATAATTGAGTATAAATTGGTGTATAATGGATGTGATAACTTGAGTTATGAAATGATACAATGGGTAGTCTAAGTAAATACTAGCAGGGTGCTTTTGTTCCTAGTTTTGACTTGTAAGCAAGTTGATTTTTAATTGTGAGTAAATGAAAATGTGTCATCTTAAATGGAAATATGTTGTGTTATAACAGTTCGGGAAAGAGGGATACTATTTAGGACCCTGATAGAAAACAATTAGGGAACTATTGTATGAGTTGCTCTAGTGGCTATCCTTAATTGAATCTAGGTGTGGGAATAGATTAATTAGGTAAATATATGGAGATGTGAATCTGTAATAAGGTATGGGTGGGATCACCTCCAACCTGTAGAAGATGATTGGTGTTTCCTTAGGAACTGAGTAACATGTTGTGATGCTTGGATGAATTGGAAAAATGGAGTTGGGTTAGAGAATAACCAATAATCTCGTTGTATTGTTGTAGCTCCTGGCGATGAGATCTAAACAACCAAGCGAAAGCTACAAAATAGGGTGTGTTGGAATGTGTGGTGATTGTAGGTGAGGTGCGTTCCACCAGGTGATATTTGTAGAGTCAGGGACTTCAAAGGTGCGTGATGCCTGGCGACAGAAGGATTCAATCGATAATGCAGGGGCATGGACTTGTGTGATTTGGATGTGCGTGGTCTACAAGGCTTTGGGTGGTACCTTAAGGTGGGCTTTGCTAGAGCATTCCTTGAGTTGTGACTCGGGATAGAAGGTAGACACATGACATTGTTTAAGCTGTGGCTCGAAATGGCATCCCTTGTGCTATGGCTCGATATGGCGAATGAACACGAGCATTCCTTGAGTTATGGCTCGGATTGGCAAGTGCTATCGGTGTGAGTTATGGCTCGTACGGAGGGTTTCCACTTGATTGAGCAATCATAGGTTGTGGCCAATGATGTGCTAAGCATGTGTCGAGAATACAAACCATGGTTGGTATTGAGAACTCCATCTAGCGTTACGGAGTGTGGTCCGTAGCATGTTTTTCCTGCACGTGTTCTACAAATTGTGCCTTGTAGGTGGTGGCAGCAAAGGGTATCTTGAGGTTATCAACTAAAGAGGTGGAATGCGGATAACATGGTGAGGGCCATGTGGTGTGGAGTTAGAGGATAGAGTTCCTCTTATGAATGTGTGCATATATTTGCATTGTATGTATATATATTTATTTATACTATTAGCTCACCCTATTTGCTTGTGTTTGGCGATGATCGTGTAATTCGTTACATGGGAGTAGATGATGTTGCAGGTGGCTCTGGTGAGGCCTAGATCATAGCGGGGTAACATGGGATTGATGTATGGTTTTAATTTTCCCGTGTTTTAATAAATGGGGTTTTGTTTTATTTCCTGTTTTATTTATTAAAATTAGTAATATCCGACTGGGATGTTACACTTTCTAACTCTTTTTGCATATAACCTTTTGTCCAAGATTCCCAAACTCAACACTTTTACAAAGTTTATAAAATCCTATATATACCTAGCTACCTTTAAACTGATTCTACCTACAATTACAAATAATTAAAACTTCCTACAATAGGTCATTTGTAGTACAAGAGTGGAAAAAGAAGGCACCCAGATTCCAAGAACATCACAAGACATCAAAGCTTATAAAATAGCACATAGAGCAGCTTCCCTTACCTAGATTTCCCATTCCAAAAGCAGTCCTAGAATCCTTCTTGATCTGAAATTGGTCCAACCCTTGCCTCTACCAAAAAGAACTCTCATGATCCCTCTTTGCTCTCCTTAGGTCGCAAACTCAATGATCTCACAAGCCTCTCTCAATTGTCACACGAAATTTACCCCCTCCCCTCACTAAACCATCTCCTAATTTATTTTTCAGCCCTAGAAATTAATAAACAAAATAAAAAATGAAATAAAAAATATTAATGGCCATCAAGTGTCATTACATGGAGGCTTCCATCCTAGAAGCATATGAAATTACATAAGGAAACTTATTAATTTGTTGCACTAATAATGTGCCAAGAGCATAATCTAAGGCATCGCACATTAATTCAAACGGTTTATTCCAGTTTGGTGGTTGAACATTGGGTGCCTCACTTAATCTTTTACTAAGCTCCAAAAATGCCTCCTTGCAAGAGTCATCAAATTCAAAACTCACCTCCTTATTTACCATGAAACGAAACTTCTCCTTGCAAGGGTACTTTCAAAGTGACTAATAATAGTGCATGTTAACTATAATCATTGTCAACCACTTTTCATCTTCAATTTAATTGTGAATTTAATTCTACTTTATTGTTCAAGTGTCTCTTTGTACTTATTGAAAGAAGAAATCGCCATTATGTGGTCATCTAATCATAACATTGACTATGCATATGCTCTTATTCAGCATGTTACAAAAGAAAAGTTTATGAGTTCTTAGTCTATGAAATATTTTTAGCTTAACAACACTCTTTTAGTGCCATTTTGTTAATAGTAGTATTTTAGGACATTTTTGGTACATTTTAGCTAATTAGGTTATTGATAGTGATTTATTTTAATTAGTGAATTTTATACCAAATTTAGAAAAGAAAATTGTTGTCTTAAGTTTTATAAGTTTAGTAGTATCGGGATAGTTTTATTACTTTCAAATTCTTAGTTGAAGTTTCAGTGTAGTTTTGATTTGCTTATAGTAATCTTAGTAGTATTGGTATTATATGTAGTTTTGGTCTAGAATAGACTAAGACTAGTTATAGTTAATATAATTTAGTTTAGTTAAAGTATATTTTAAATGGATATCATTGCTGAATTGGTTCTTTCACCTTTGTTTCAAGTAATATTGATCTTAGATCAGTGGCTTTGACCTAGTTAAAGACAAGTCAAGCACAAAATTCAGAAAAGTGAAGAAACTTATGTGAAGAAAAATTTGCCTAAACTTGAATAAGTTGACCTTAGGTTGAATTTTTCATTTTGAAAGCTTGAAACCATGCATAAGTTCTTCGAATCTTTTGAAGACACTAAAATACACTTTACAAAGGTGATTGAAGAGGAAATTTGAACAAAGAGTCACTCAAAACCAAAGAAGAATATCTAAGTGAGTAGAGATGACTTTTACCTAGAAGGCTAAAACACGTGTCAATACACCAAAATTGTTAATAGACAACGTTGTTTTTTGTTCATAAAAAACGCTTTTTAGCACTTTCTATTAGAGCGATGTCTATTAATAGTGAGCACTTACAAGAAAGTGTTATCTAATGAAATTCAATAGACAACGCTTTTCTCCAAATAACCTCTCTCTATCTACATGTCAATAGACAACGCTTATCCAAATAAGAAGTTATACCTAAAGAGGTTAAACTTGGAATACCTTGAGAGGTTGATACTTATGTGATACTTGGAGAGGTTGATACTCATGATACATAGAGAGTTCGATACTCATAAGACCTGAATAGTGGAAAGTCTTAAGTTGTGTGTTTGAGATGGAACTAGACGTAACTCGTGTGGTTGGGTGAACTAGTATAAACTTTGTCTTAATATTTAATATTGATGTATTTTCTATTGAAATTTTCATATTTAAATTGTGCGAAAAAGTTTAAGACTATATTCATCTTCTTTCTTAAAGAACAAATTGCACCACCTTCAAGTATTACTTTACCTAACCCATAACTATTAACCTCTCCATGGGTCAAGTAGACAAACTCTTAGTTTGTCTCGGGGGTCACTTCCATCTAGGCTTAAAATCTATTAACAAGCAAACTATATGAAGAAAGACTCTCGAGATAATTAGTCTTGTGGAAGACTTAGCATCATCTGAAAAAAAAAACAATTATTTTGCACACACGAGACGTATTTATTTTATTTTGTATATTCAAGTAATGAAATAGTAAATCTAAGTGATGCAATAATAATTTCAGTTTTAAATATAATAAATAAAATTGATATCACAATATAATATAGTTAATTAAATTTATGAAATGATTATAATAGTCTATGATCCGTGCAAACATTTTTTTTTGTTTTTTTTTATTTTAAATTTTTTAGAATAATAATATAATTGTTATTATATTTATTTGACCATAAAAATACTAATAACAATATTAATATAAATTATAAATTATAAAATTTTTAAAAGATTAAAACTCTATTTAGAAAAAGTATTTAGTATAACAATGTTTTCTATAATTAAAAAAACACACTTATAATAATAAAATCATTATGAATAGTCACTACAAAAATAATTATTTTTAGTGAGGGTTATTTTTGGCGTTTTTGGAGGTTTAAACCCCCACTAATGGCTTTACCAGGTGTTTTCTCTTCTCCTAGAAAAACCAGTGTAGCTAATAGATTACCGGAGGTTTTTAGAAACCCCTGGAAAGACACAACTTACTTGGGGTTTTCAAACCCCCGCTATTGTCTAGGGTTTCCAAAACCTCCACTACTATCCGGGAATTTTAAAACCCCCACTATTACCAGGGGTTTTCAAAACCCCCACTATTACTAGGGGTTTAAAACCCCCATTGGTGTCTAGTGTTTAAAATCATCAAATCTATGAAATTATTTGTCATGCATCATACTGATATACTTTCTAGTTATTATTAAAACCACTTAACCTTTTAAACTTGGTGCTAAGCTAAATCTATTAAACAATACTACTCCCAAAAATTTGATCCAATATTAGAGCACATTAAATAGTATTATTAAATAATATTACTCCCAAATTAGAGTACAAAGTTGGCTTCCAAATAGTTTAATAACCATAAAATAAAGTCAGAAACAAAACCACATGATTAATCAAAAGTATTCTTCTCTATAAGAATGAAACTACTATTTTCTATGTAGTTGTTTTCCGTTTGTTGTTCAAACCGAAAACATGTCCTCTAGAGTCTACCCTCTTTGATCTTAGAGTAGTAGAGAATTCTTCATGTTCATGTTCAGATTGAGGCCAATGTCAAGCCCATTACAAGCAAGTGGAGCGTACATCCACAGATCATCAAAGCTTAAAAGCTACATCAGAGAAAACAAGAAAAAATTGTTATAATATGATTATACAAAGGTTAATCTCTCTAAATTTAAAACATGGTTTTCAGTTTTATTTTATTCATATGCATACCTTGATTTGGAGTTGCTTTCACTCCCTCTTCAAGCATTGTACTTATATCAACCTGCATTATACACATCCATCCATGAAATCAATTACTTTAGCTCATAAAGTTAGATACATTTTCATGTTTTTGTCACGGTAACTCATAATTTCGAAGTTGTAATAAAATTCAGTGGACAAAATAGGAATTTAACCAATATTCAGTTTCATGAACAATAATTTAAAAGGTAGAATACCAGATTTATTCTATAGTCATTGCTACCCTTCCTGATATCTATTATCTGCTCAGGTGGTAAGTCCTCAGGAGTGGACTTCTCACCTGCATCCTAAAATAATATTTCCAAAACTATAAAGATTACATATTGAAAGTCACAAATAAAGAAGATAATTATTATTGTGAAGAGTGCATATGATCCCTTAGAGCAATAACTGCATAGGTGAACCAAATTCATATGATGCATTGAACTTTGTCATTTGTGGAATACCTATTTTCTCAGCATAAAAATAGCATTAGAGAAATCGCACATAGTTTAAGAAAATCGAAATGAGAAATAGCATTAGAGGACAAAATACCTAAATTACTTGAAACTGCATCTGGTGGGGACTAAGATATTGTTGATAAGGATCCATGAAGTTTGGGAGCATATTTCAGAATGTATATTTGGTCTTCCCATTATGATATTTTTGCTCTATCCTTGTTCCCAAATAATCTTTCCATGGGTGAGGATTAGATGCATATCAACTAACAATGAAACAAAAACAAGAAGTTGGAATGAAAAAAGTAGTTTGAGAGAAAAAAATAATAAGCATACTCTTTGTGGGTTGATACCAGACACAACAACATACATATCAAGTTTACCTATGGGAATTCTAATTCCCTGATTCCAAGGTCATCTAAGCTAAGATAAGCATAAAATAATAATAATATAAAAAATATATTAATTACTTGGCCATGAAATTTGATAACCATGTGTTTTGAAATAGTTATCATTTTTTCATATTTTAGTTTATTTCAAATAATTTAACATCTTAAAAGTTAATAATAATGTCTTTTTA
>Ga0099822_1005671_pt1 | contig 16294 bp, 4 predicted proteins | sample CowpeawhiteBW_FD_76839 | JGI IMG/M metagenome (GOLD analysis project Ga0099822, IMG submission 76839) | Root nodule microbial communities of legume samples collected from California USA - Cow pea white BW | ecosystem: Host-associated > Plants > Roots > Nodule | place: USA: California | collected...
ATATATATATATATATATATATATATATATATATATATATATATTAGCCTAGTGTATTTATCTAATTTTAATAAAACTCACCATGCAAGACGCGTGTGCGTTAAAATAGTAATTAGTGGTTTTACTTTATCGGGTTATATATCTCATATGAATTGGGTTTCTATACGCCCATACTCCAGAAAAAAAAAATAGTTTACATAATTATAGTTGTATTAAAAGTTTCTTTCAAACAATTTACCTTGTGCTTTTGGTCTATTATTTATCAAACTATTTTACATAAAAGTATATATCACTTATGTGAATTTATTATATTATTAATCTAAATAAACTCATTAAAAATAGTTTTTTTTTCACATTTATAATATAACCAATTATATATAGGTAATATAGCATGAAAAAATAATTTATTTATAACATGAAAAATAATATATATATATATATATATATATATATATATTAATAAACATATATTCTTTAATGTAAGTCAATATTATTTTATAATTTTATAATTTTAATATATTATAAAAAGTATAGCATAATAATAATTCTATAAATATTTTAAATAAATGTGTGACATTATTGAAAATTTAAGTGTGATAATTAAGAAAAATAATTAAATTTTATAATTTTAACACACTATATAAAATATAACGTAATAATATCATTATAAAAGAAATCCTTATGTTTAGTTAATTTTGTTGATATTGTTGAAAATCTAAATAAGAATATGTTCGGTTAAAAAGGAAGTATTGAATCATATAAGAAATAACATTTATAAATGTATTATATGCGAGATTAATTTCTTATATTTAGTTATTTTTTCATTAGAGTTTAATGTAGGTTAGATAGTATATACTTTCTCGAATAATTTAACACATTTTTGTTGTTACGAGTTTTACATATTTTTGATATGGTTAACTATATTTTTACTGATAGGAATCTAAGTGTGAGTCTAAGTCCCACATTTACCAGAAATGAAAAAGTAGAGCACTATATAAGAATAAAGACTCATAAACCCATTGTTTGAAGGTTTTGGGTTGAGAGTGGTATCAAAACCGATGATTAATATTGGCTTAGACGAGTGCAGTACCAGTATGGTCCTAGTATCGAAAGTCTTCCTGACAGTGTGGGTCAGGTGGGTCAGGTAAGCGTGTCCCGTTAAGAAGAACGACGACCTAACATTTACTCCTTTAACTTTAATTTTGAATAAAAAATAGAATTAATCTTTTTCAAAAAATTTAAATTAGTTTAGTTCCTCAATCCTATAAATACGTGAATTTAGTACTTTTAATAATATTTTATTATGTTTATTTGACTTTTAAACATATTTTACTATAGTATTTTAGTTTGTTTACATGTTTCACATATTTTATATGCAATGTTAATTAAGAAATGCGTATGAAACATCAAATCACCTTAAAAGAAATATCATTTAAAGACTACATCCTCACATATATTGTAAGATGAGAGATTAAATTGATTTAAAATTTTCAAAAAAGATTAATTTTAATTTTCACTAAAATTTTGGAAAACAAAAACATATTTAACCCTATTTTTTGTTATATTTCACATTTTTTAAAATTATTTCGGGGGTCAAATATGTTCATTACGAATGTTTACACAGTTATGTATCTAAAATTAAAACTTGTTACGAGACGACAAATATAGTTATATGTATTCAATATTTTTTTTTAATAAAAAACATAAAATTCAAATCGGCCATTATTTTAGTTCTAGCTGTTTCATATGACCGTTGGGATAATATTGTTTTGTTTTTGAAATTTTATTGTTATCTTTATTTTGATAAAGTAACTCTATAGATGTTGGAAAATGTTGCTTTACATGGAAAAAAAACTGACAATTATAGGTAAATTGTAATTTTAAATTTTAAATTTGAATTCATATTTATTCAAAATTTTAATACATTTCAGTTTTTTAATTAATGAATATAATATTTTTAATTCAATATTATCAGTTTTATCAAATTTTGTTATATGAAATTTCATAATAATATTTAAACCGATTAGAGGTGTTGGACATAAAACTTTTTTGTATTATGTATCAATTTTATTAAATATTTAAATGAAATATAATTTTGCTTTTTATATTATGATAGAGATAATATTGTATTTAGATCCATTTGAAAATAGTTTGAGTATTATTTATTTTTATTTTTGATTGATACTTTTAAATTCATCACTGTTTTAAAAAATTACAAATGATTACATTTGTGTCAAAATTGATCTTTATTTATACTAATGTGATTATAATTGATGTAATTACCAAAAGTCATTAATTAAACTTGATGGATTGACATGATAAGACATTTATTCTTGCATGTTATAAGAACAATATTTATTTTGCTTTCAACCGTTCTTTCTTTTTTCCCTCAAGACTACTAGTCTTTTCAACTCACAGTTTGTTGTGTATAAAATTAAAGTACGATGGAAAAAATATAAACCAATAATCAATAATTCTTGAGAATTTAATGAATTAGTTATCATTTAAACAAGTCAGAAAACAAGAATTAAAAAGTCCTTTATCCCAGCACGCGCCTTATAAAATAATAGTCAATAAATTAGTTAATGAATGATGGTTGGAATATTGTAACTTTCATTCCAATTTTTTAGGTATTTGCATTGACTCATTGACTCGTCATTGATTCAAGTCCATGATGGTAGGTATTAACAATGAATATCACTTATTGTCGTTAATGATGAGTTTTTTCTTTTATTATTATTATTATTATGGAAATAAGTAATCTTCATACTCTATCAAAAAAAAAAAAAAAAGACACTGAAACAAAAACTTGTGTCACAAAACATAAGTGGAGTTAATCAAGAACTTGATTTACCACATAAACACGTATATATAGTATATTTAACAGAATGTTTATTTGGTTATGCGTGATATAAAATTGATTAGAATTGATTTTAGAGTTAAATATGTTTTTTATTTTTAAAGTTTTAACGAAAGACAAATTAAAGTCTTTAAAGTTAAATTAATTTTTTTTCGAAATTTTGGATCAACTTAGTCCTTCATCTTTAAAAATACGTAGATTTAGTTATTTTGACCAAATTTTGTTAAATTTATCTAACGTTTCAAACACATTTCAGGTAGTATTTGAATTGTTTACCCCATTTGACACATTCTCGCTTTAATATTAACTCAAATATTATTATAAAATGCGTTTAAAATGTCAAATAAACTTAACAAAATTTGGTAAAAATGACTAAATTCACACATTTTAAAAGATGAATAACTAAATTGATATAAAATTTAGAAAAAGAACTAATTCTAAAATTTACTGAAATTTGATGGACAAAAACATATTTAACCATTGATTTTATAACACAAAATCACTACCTGTTAAAAGATAAAAATGTTCAAAATAATTAATTATTATTTTTGTGTTGGAAAATTAATTATCTAGGGACGAACCAAACACACAACAACTTTAAGAAAGATTTTGAATTTAGGGTTTGGTTGTTTGGAATTATTTCTCCACTCTTCTAGAATACACGATTACAATGTGAAAAATTACTCTCAAAACCTTCCTTTTATGTAGTGCAAAAACAAGAACACAAGGGTTGCCCTAAGCATTCAAAATGATTCAGCTGTGTGGTCAAAGATACTGTTTTTAGCAGCCTAAGGTTGAACAATACTTATTATTTTCTTTCTCTATGTACGGTTTGAATTCTAGTATTAGCTAGCGTATAAAAAAATTCCACGCTTATAATAAAAAAACATATAAAAAATTCCATACGTTTACTCATTGTCCTGTCACCATAAAGAAAAACATAAGTAACACGTGAAAACGATTTAAAATAAAGAAAATTATCTTTTGACAATCTTTTGTATGGACAAACTTCACGAAATTTTCATAAATAGAATTAAATAATTTTTTATTTATTTTTTAACTATAATAAAATAATAAAATAATAATTTTTTATCTAATAATAGGTAATTTGTCAAAGTTGTTAAGACAAATTTTGTGAAACTACCATTTTCCTTAAAATAATCTGAATTTTTTTTTCAAATGTCAATAGTTTTTCCATTTCCATGTTTATCTATTCTTTTATATGTTTTGTTCTTGGTAATAAAAGAAAAAAAAAGTTTCTGTGGCATCAGTTTAATACTATAAATACAATCCATTTTTTTAAAATTTTTGGATAATTACATGAGCCCATGTTTTATTACGAAGAATCTTTATGATTTATTTTTTTAATCGAGTTAATAATTGATTATTTATGTAAGTACTTAAAATTTCAGATAATCATTAATGGATGAGAAAAGATTCATTTAGGTCATAGATTTAACATTTTATTTTGAAGGGTTAAAAAATGGGTCGTGACATTTTTACAAAAAAAATCAATCTTTTTTATGTGAGTAATTTTGCATGAGAAAGTTTAAAATTCAACATAAATGTCTTATATTCTCTATGAGTATCTTCTTCTTTCTTACTTTTCCTTCGCGATTTCGACATCATTTTTCTTTTCTTGTATCGATAAGTCAAATGACATTCTTCTTTTATTTATGTGAGTAATTTTGCATGAGAAATATTTCTGTCCAATTGGATTGTGATTTAGCGTTCTTCATTGAAGTTAATTAGTGGTCTAAATCTTTATTTTATTTTTAAATTAATACACTGATTATTTAAGTCATATAGGATAAAGGACAATCCTCCTCTTTAGCTTATACAAAATAATTTAGATTATTTTCTTATTTAACTCATTTTTATCTTAAATGATACTTCTTTACTGAAATTTTATTTGAAAATCATATTTTATGGAAATTTTTTTGTAATACTTCATTATGTTTGTTTTGAGCAAAAACGAAATAAATTTTAAAAAGAAGGAAAATCTCCAAAGTTTATGTTGAATTCCAACATCAATTTATATAGGACCAATCAAGTCTAATATAAATTCGTAAGGTTTACGTTTCACGTACATTTATATCAAAGTCTTACATGACATAAAAAGTAAAAAATATTTAACTTAAAATACCTCTTCTGCTATAAGATGTATACCAATAAATAAAAGACACCCACTTGACCAAAATATTCTTATAAATATAAATATAAATATAATTCCGACTCTCATACTAAATAAAAATAAATAAGTTAAAAATTAATAAAAAAAAATTCAATTGTATTAAAATTTTGAATAAGAAATAGTTATAATCTAGATCAAGATCAAAATGGATCAATATAGAATCTTTACCAGTTGTTTAAAAAAAAAAAAATCTTAATTCATAGATTTATTGATTACCGTGTGATCATCAAACACCGTAATGTCACGTGAAAACTAATTCAACGCGCCAAGAACAAGGCAATAATCAATCGTCAACTTGTTCATTCTTTCCATGGTTTAGCTATATATAAATATACACCTTCTCCTCATCAAACTAAGCCATGAAAATCAGATTTTTCTGAGTAACTTTGTGTAACACTTCATAGTTTTCTTTGCCCTTTCCTAAGCTCAGTTCATTCCATCTCTCTCATTCTCTTTCGTCTTAGTAAGTCATCAATTCAAATCCATGGAAGCATCTCAAGCTCAAAGCAAAAGTGACGATGGACCCATGGTTACTGTGCTGAGTATTGATGGTGGTGGCATTCGGGGAATCATTCCCGGAATTTTACTTGCTTTCCTCGAATCAGAACTTCAGGTAATTAATAATCTATGGTAACCAAGAGAAAACGTTTATATGTGAATTAATGCAGGAAAGTAACTAATAATGGTGCATATGCAGAAACTGGATGGTGCTGATGCAAGACTCGCAGATTACTTTGACGTGATTGCAGGAACAAGCACTGGTGGATTAGTCACTGCAATGCTCACTGCTCCAAATGAAAAGAACCGACCCTTGTATGAAGCCAAAGATCTTAAGAACTTCTACCTTCAGCATTCCCCAAAAATCTTCCCACAGAGCAGGTAAATATATACCATAAACTTCGTACCAAATCATTCAAACCTAAATACACTGTGTACTAATTTACCGTGTGATTTTCCCAAATACAGTAGCTGGAATTTAATCGCAACGGCGATGAAGTACGGCAGAACTCTGACCGGACCACAGTACGACGGCAAGTATTTACACAAGCTCATTAGGGAAGAACTCAAGAACATAAAATTGGAAAACACATTAACCAACGTCGTTATCCCAACATTTGACATAAAAACCCTTCAACCCACAATCTTTTCCAGCTTCCAGGTTCGTCTCTCCCTCTAAATTATTATGGGGTCGCAAAAAGTCACTCACTTGAAAATAAAAATTGCAGTTTTTTTTTTTAACAGACAACATTTGAAGAAAATTCGTAGATAACAAGGAATATATATATGATTGTTTGTGTAACGAAATTATTACTATGATGTGACAGTTGAAGAAGAGGCCAGATTTGAATGGGTTGTTGTCTGATATATGCATTTCAACCTCAGCAGCACCAACCTTCCTTCCAGCTCATTCCTTTGAAACCAAAACCCCCGATGGTACTTCCAAATTCGACCTCATAGACGGTGGTGTAGCAGCAAATAACCCGGTATTATAATTTGTATAAACTCTCATTAATTATTCTTAATTATGCATTTTTCAATGCCATTAAGGAGAATATAATATGATAATAAACTGATAGATAAGTTAATTTGGTGTTTTGAAGGCACTGGTGGCGATGGCAGAAGTGTCGAACCATATCTGCAGTGAAGGTTCATTCGGAAAGATGAATGTGAAAGCGATGCAATACAACAGGTTTTTGGTGCTATCGTTGGGAACGGGTGCTCAGAAACAAGAAATGAAATACAGTGCTGCTGAGGCATCTACTTGGGGTGCGTTGAGCTGGGTTACCACCACCACCGGCACTCCTCTCATCGACGCCTTCACTCATGCTAGTTCTGACATGGTTGATTTCCACATCTACTCCGTTTTCCAAGCACGCCATTCTGAAAACAACTATCTCCGAATCCAGGTTCTTTCAAAAATATACCTACTGTGATTCTCATCATGTGTGTGCAAATGAAACGAAACTCATTTGAATTCTTTGTATTCAAATCTTGTAGGACGATACTTTACCTGGGGAATTATCTTCGGTTGACATTGCCACGGAGAAGAATTTGAAGGGTCTCGTCCAAGTTGGGGAAGAATTGTTAAAGAAACCAGTTTCACAGATTAACTTGAGGACTGGTGTTCATGAAACTGTTGATTCTGGCGAAACAAATGCAGATGCATTGAAGAGGTATATCTCGTAATCTTAAACACAGATGTAATATTTTATAAAATAAAAATTACAATTATTAAATTTTAACAATTTTTTTTTTATAATTTTAAGTGTTATTTTTTTAAGTAATTTTTTTTCATTCTCAATATTTAAAAATCATGACATATGTTATAAAAGAAAATTATTAAAATTTAGTAGTTAAAATATGTCCGATGTTTTATCAACAATGTATTGCTTCAAATCACAGTTTTACGAACACTTTGACTATTTTTTTTGTCAGGTTTGCTGAACGACTATCCAAACAGAAGAGATATCGTAAATCTGAATTGTCTGCTTATGGGAATTTTTGAAAAACTTGTTGGTTGGTCAATATGATATATGATTGGAGTGATGATCCATTTCATAGTGTTATTGAGTCACAATAAATTGAGTGTCTTTACAGTATTGCATCATGTGCTGTAAACGCTCTGTGTTTCTTTGTTTTCCTGTTACCAAAGGATTGTAATGTAATCATTTTGGGTTATACCTAAATTCATTTTATTTTAAAAGCATGCCTTATTTTATTTATTAGCCAAATAAAGTATTAAATAATAGACAATTGTTCCAAATAAGTATTATTAAATAGACAACTGTTTTGAAAATGAATTCGACAGGTACTATATTAAATGGGAAATGAAAGTTGCATGTTCATAAACCAAAAGTGATTTAAGCCAAATTTTAAGCAAGGGTTTGATAAAGCGGAAATAAAATTTCCAAAATAAATAATAATAATAATAATAATAATAATAATAAATAATTGTCGAAAACTTTTACAATAATTAAGAAAAATTTGTCGATAATTATTGATGATCAAAATTCGGTATTAACTAGTTACCATCAAAGTCTGTTGGCAATTATCTCTCTTAATGACAAATTTTGAGTGTTAGGTAAATATTATGATTTGATTTTTTTTTTTCATTCTTTTCTTCTTCTATTTCATCATCTATCCTCTTCTCCTTTCACTCCTCTCTCTTTTGTCAAAGTTGTTGTCGCTTCTGTCAATCTTCTCCTCTTCTTCCTTCTTCACTTTCTTATTCTTTTCTTCTCTTTTTCTTTTCTTTTTTTAACCTTTTATCCATTTCCTACTAATTTATAACAAATATTGAGAAAACTTTGGTGCATATTTTATGGACGAATTTATTGATAAATTTGTAAAAAATTGAATTATAAACGAATTATCAAAACATTCTATTATTAACAAATTTAAAAACAGATTAAAAAAATATTATTAATGAATTTAAAAAGAAAAAAAAATCAAATTGGTGGATTTATCGATGGATTTGACTATATTATCATCAAAACTCAGCGGGAATTGTGACTATACACTAACTTTTTTTTTATCAGGAAATAATATATTATATATAGATGAAACACATGAGGTATCTTACAACTCCTTATACAAAGTTCGCTTCTTAATGTGATATAAGAGTCTGAGTTAAAACTTATCCTAACAAGATTTGTTGTCTGTTGGGTCTATTGTATTATTTGTTGTCGCTATATTTGCTATTTGTTGATCTATCATATTATCCATTATCGGACTACTACCAGATCACCAATGGTATATACAAATAAGACGAGTTTATAGTATAGTGAGTACAAATCTCACTTTACAAACTAATTTTGTGGGATTGAGTTGGACTTAGAGTTATGTTCCTAATCTAAGTTTAATGGTTTAATATTCTCTCACGCATCTCCTCTTGAATATCTTCACTTTAAAGACACGATTATCATGTGAAGAACTACTCTGTATATGTATATCTTCTATGTGTATTAGAAACAAGGCAACAACAAAAGGGTCGATGTATTCAAATTACTATGAGGTTGAAAGCCTTAAAAAGATACACGTTTTCAGTGTTTTAGTACCTATCTAGATGAATCATTGTTAATTTAAATATTAGATTCATATCCCTTGAAATCGATGCATTTCTGGATTGGCCAGTGGACACTATAAAAAAACATGATTAAAATGAGAATAGTATAGCAGGTTCAATAAACAAATGAAGTGTGGAAGTATTCAACGTCAATATCTCTTAGTTTAAAATGATATTATCCATGTTATTTGAAAATTGATTTAACACGCTATAAAAAAAAAAGTCAATAATTAGAAGGATTTCCCTGCATGTTGGTGAAGTTTGGTTAGTCTATATATACAGGTTCTCCTCATCAAACCTAGCCATGAAAACTAGGGTTTCTGAGTACCAATAAGCTTGCAGAGAAGTTCAACCTCTCTCTCTTTCTCTCTCACTTATACTCATAATATTCAAATCCATGGCAGCAATGAAAAACCATGTATCTCCAGTTCCAAGAGAATCTGATGAGAAACACCTTGTTACTGTGCTTAGTATTGATGGTGGTGGCATTCGGGGAATCATTCCAGGAATCATTCTTGGTTTCCTCGAATCAGAGCTTCAGGTAATTAATATCTTCAACAACCAATGAATAAATAAATAAATATATGTGTGTGTTTTTGGATAAATTTTTTGTCAAAAAGAAGGAGAATATTATTAAACATTTTCACAACCTAATTCAAAACTATCTTATTATACATAAATGAAATATTAAATTTCAAAAATAGTTACATATATGAGAATTTTTCACATTTTCATTTGTTATTATTATTTTTTTTAATTTATAAGAAGACTTATTTTAAATTTTTATTATTGTATTGTTTTAGAAGTACTTGTTATTTAACCAGACAAAATAAATAACATCATAGAGAAGGTTTGAGTAAATATAAATTTCAATATATGACATTTGATAGATTATAAAACTATATTTTATAAAAAAATTGATTTAATCTCACTTTTGGGTCCTTTAGATTAGTGTATAATCAATTTTTCTTTTCATAATTTTAATTGTTCAAATTTTGGCTTATATATTTAAAAAAAAAATTAATTATCATAGTTTTAATGACTCCATTATCGCCCACAAATTAAAAAGCAGACATTTTAGGTCAAACATTACTGGTCAGCTAATAATGTTTTTGAGAGATTTGGACCATTAGCTTATTAAATTTTCGTATAATAGAAAAACCGAAAGGAAAAGTACAGTAGTAAAGCCAAAATTGTTCATTTTTAAGATGCAAAGAAAAAAAATGGTCATTTAAAACTATGGAGACATAAATTATTAGTCGCCATGTACGAATAAAAATAAAATAATTAAACCAACAGAGGACCAAAATTGTCCGCATCAGAGGAACCAAAACCAAATTAATTATAATAATTAAGCTTAAAAGTTTATATTCATTTATTTATTGAAGGGGATTTGATCCCTTCCATATACAATGCTAACTAAAGTCTGCTATTGGTTAACGACGTGCATTATTGCTATATTAATATAATTAATTATTATCACATCATGAAAGCAACAATTTTGGTTGATTGTTATACCTTCTGGAATTCTATTTAGTATTATGTTAGGTGCAACTTATTGTAAACTATAAATTAAGTTGTGTTAAATATCTTTTTGTCCTTTAATTTTTAGTAAATTTTGGAATTAATCAATTTTGAAATTTTAAACTAATTTAATCTTTATCTTTTGAAATACGTGGATTTAGTTCTTTTAATCAAATTTTGTTAAGTTTATTAAACATTTCATGCGCGTTTTATAATAGTATTTGACTTAACATTAAAGTAAAAATGTGTCAAACAGTATAAACAACTCAAATAAAATCCTAAAATGCATACGAAACATCAAATAAACTTAATAAAATTTGATTAAAATGATTAAATACACATATTTCGAAAGATGAAAGACCAAATTAATCCAAAATTTCAAAATTGATTAATTCCAAAATTGACTGAAAGTTAAGGAATCGGAATCGTATTTAACCCAATTAAGTTTAGTCTATTTCTTGGAGCTTAATTAAGATTAAATTAATGTGTGATTATGGTGTGTGCAGAGGCTTGATGGTGATGATGATGTAAGATTAGCAGATTACTTTGATGTGATTGCAGGAACAAGCACTGGTGGATTAGTCACTGCAATGCTTACCGCTCCAAATGAAAATAATCGACCATTGTATGCAGCCAAAGATCTTAAGCGTTTCTACCTTGAAAATTCTCCAAAAATCTTCCCACAGAACAAGTAAAAGTTCCTTACTTTACCATAATCTTCATGCCAAAATCAACATGTACTAATTAAGTTTAATGGAATCTAATTAATATAGGTGCTGGAATTTAATCGCTTCTGTGATGAAGTTCAGCAAGACTATGTTTGGACCATCGTACGATGGGAAGTATTTACACCAGCTTATTAGGGAAAGACTAGGGGAAACAAGGTTGCACCAGACATTGACCAATGTTGTCATCCCAACATTTGACATCAAACGCCTTCAACCTACCATCTTTTCCACCTTCCAGGTTCTTTCTCTTTCTGTTTGCTCGACCGAGTGTTTACTACTTCATCAATGACTTAGTTTTTAATCGGCTATAACTTTTTTTACTTAAGAGCTAATTGAGAATCGAACTCCTGATTTTGAAATGTTTATCACTTGGTCAAAAGTTATAACTTTTAGTCATAATGTAATTCTTTCTACTTATGAGTCCAAGCGTCATGATTCGATTGTGACTCGACCCACCAGTCTTCCGTCACAGGACAATTGCTGCCACCTGTAACACTATTAATTTATTATATCAAATATATTACTCATTTATTGTGGAAAAAATGAGTTTTATTTGAAAATCAAAAAGTTTAATCCCATTTTTGTTATATAATGCCAATGATTTAATGTTTTTTTTTCTATTTATTTTTAACTTAATTTGCACGGCAACAAAAATGACTTTAAACAACAATAAACAAGACTACATGTAAAATAATATAGTTTAAACATAACAAAGGTAACATTTTTTTAGGCGTGACTTAAAAATTATCTTAAGCATATAAATATGGACTTATTTATAAAAATGTGGTCTAAAATACACTAAAAATTAAAGTTTTTAGATTAGAAATATTCTCTCATTCTTTTTTTACTGAAATCGCAAAACTTAGTTCCAAAAATGCAAAAATTTAAATTTCTTCCTTTTCTTTAATTTTAGATTGAAAATGCCAAAAACTCACAATATTGAAATTGTGAAGTTTTATAAAACACGTACATCAAAATCGTTGTCTTTTATGAGAATTTTAAGCAACGATTTTAAAATTATTGTCGTATTGAAAAGCGTTACCTATTACCTACAGCTACGCTCAGTTAGACTATGTCTAAAAAACTGTTGTCCAAATTTTACTCATTTTTTGTGATTTAACTCAATATTTTGTGTTGTTGACTAAAGTGTGATTTTTGTTGTAGCGGCGATTTCATATTTGAAAGAATGACTTTAGATTAATATTAGATTAAGATTAATATTGTTCCTCTTACTTTTTCTATCATTCATATAAAATATTCATGTAACAGTTGAGGAAGAGGCCAGATTTGAATGCATTGTTGTCGGATATATGCATTTCAACTTCAGCAGCTCCGACCTATCTTCCAGCACATTACTTCGAAACCAAAACCCAACATGGTCATGTCATGGGAAAGTTTGACCTAATAGACGGTGGCGTCGCAGCAAATAACCCGGTACACGCATAATCTTAATTATATTTTAAACCAAAAAAACTAAAATCTCAAACCATACCATATGTGTTAGAAATTTAAGTGTGAGTTTAAGTTTCACGATGGCTAAAAACGAGAAAGTGAAACACTATATAAAAATAAAGACCTATAAATCCATTTTCTTAAAATTTTGAATTGAGAATAGTGTCAATGCCTTATGATTGAGCTCAAATCTCCCTAGCATCTATCTCTCCGGTAAAACCTATAATATAAACCTAATAAAGAACTAACTCAGTAGATTACAAATCCTATCGAAAGTCTTTCTACAAACATGATAACATGAACCAAATTAATGAACCAGTACTAGGAAAACATGTAATCTGGTGTTAACTGGGTGGTGCAGACACTGGTGGCCATGGCAGAAGTGACAAACCAAATTTCCCACGAAGGGCAAAGTGGTAGCTTGAAGGTGGAAGCGATGCAATACGATAGGTTTTTGGTGTTATCATTGGGAACAGGTTCTCAGAAACAGGAATCGAAATATAGTGCTAAAGAAGCTGCTGATTGGGGTATCTTGAGCTGGGTTTCCACAACCAGTGGCAGCACCCCTTTAATTGATGCCTTCACTCAAGCCAGTGCTGACATGGTTGATTTTCACATTTCCTCCGTTTTTCGAGCACTCAATTCTGAACAAAACTACCTCAGAATCCAGGTTCTCATCAATTTTATTTTAACTTAATGAAATATATACAAATAGTGTTTCCCATATTCACCAATATTCAACTTTCTTAGGACGATACGTTAACTGGGAACTTATCTTCTGTGGACATGGCCACTGAGGAGAATTTGAATGAACTGGTCTCCGTTGGGGAATCATTGTTGGATAAACCAGTTTCCAGGATTAACTTGAAGACTGGAGTTTACGAATCTGCTAGACCCTCTGAAACAAACAAAGAAGCCTTGACCAGGTATAAATATTAAGTTGGTACATTAATTATTTATAGTCTGAATTTGATTTAGATTTTTGAAAAAATAAAGTAATTTGATTTTTTTGGATAAATTTTCTGAAATGGATCGAGATTTTTATTAAAATTGACACTAAAATTATATTAATTATATCGGTAAAACAAATTAGTCTTATCAACATTTTTAATTTTACAGAAAATTTCTTTATCTATTTCAATAAATTTAATAAAAAAGATCAAATTATATCAATTTTTAAGAAATCAAAACTAAATTGAAACTAGAAAAAATTAAAAAACTAAACTTAATATTTTTTTACGAAACATGTACCAACAGAATAATTAAAGCTAAAATATTTAATTTTAGTATGATATTTTGAATGAGCTTGTCTAACTCTTATGCTTGACTACAGATTTGCGATACGACTATCCAAACAGAAGCGATTTCGAAAATCTGAGATGTCTGCAAATAATGGAAATTCTCAAAAGACAGTTGTATGATGAACATGATATTATGATTTGTACTGTGTTATATATCTTTTTTATTACCAGTGTTGTGTTAAATATAGTGCATGTGACTTAAGCCTAGGTGCTTGAACCGGGGTCAACGGTTCATAGGTGTTCTTAGGTTAACAGTAATTAATCCAAATAAATTGAGTGTTGTTGCAAGCTTGAATTATGTGATGTAAACGCTCTGTATTTAATTATAATTTTTATGTTAAAGAATGTAAACTTAATGTTTATTTAATTTTGGGTTAAGAAATTCTTATGTACTTTATCTCTTTGGTTTCTTGTAATGAATAAAAGTCTATACCATGGTTACGTTTGGGTTACACTGACCTTCCAGTACACGAATGCATCTTATTTTTAAATCTGCCCTTCAACTACACGAGTGCATTTTATATTTAAAACATGGCATATATATATTAAGTTGAATATCAGAATAACCAAACAGCAACTTGTGGCTAAAATAAAATAAAAAAATAATGCAATAAACAACTCACAATCAATAAAAAGTGTACCAAAACTCTTATCTATATATATGTTTTTTCTGCAAAACAGAGTTGGCTTACACAGATTTATGCTGCCATTTTTGGTCTTTTGTAACTCTTTTCTGATACAGTTCCCAATATACAGATTTTTTTTTCTTCTCTTGTGTTTTCTTTCACTATCTTTGCATCTCCCTAATATTTTTCCTACTTGGGATATTTAGCCAAAATTTAACATTCTTCTGATTCCACCTATTAGCAGACTTTTTTAATTATTTAAAATTAGATTTTAAAACTAATTCAATTCTATAAAATTGACTTTATTTATATGTTGTAAATTATTTTATCTCTAATTGACGTTTTAGTTATGATAAATCTAAATACAAGGACATGGAACCACAATTTAAAATTTTAAAAAGTCTATGCCACACCTTCAATTTTACTATTCATGAAATTAACTGAGTTCTGAAACTAATTCTACAAATCTCAGAATACTTTTTATTACAAAAACATTTTGATTATTGGCTTCACACAATATGATTTATATGACTAGATAATAAATTAAGAACTTAGTCGAATCAATGTATATGAATTATTTACTCGATAACTTATTCAAATAATTCTCAAGAAAAACCAACTTCAGCTACAGTCAAAGTTTAAAAAAGAAGCACTTAAAATATGTAGGTAAACGTTGCAGAAAAAATTTCATTGATAAAAGGTTCATTAGTAATACCATTTAGTAATTACTATATCGATCACTATGAGATGGCTTCTACTATAGATTAATAGTATTTACATTATGGAATGTCTTTAATTAGCTAAGGTTAAACTTCCACTAAAAAAAAATAAAGGTCCCTATAGATGTGTTCATTCAATATTATTTTTTAATAATGTTAATTATTGTAATTAATGTGAGTACTATTATTTTGACTCTCAATACACATTTTGCATCTACTATTTTACCCTTTAATTTCTTTCTTTCTTTACAAATACAGAAGTTAACCTTTTAATGACCAAAATACAAAAAGTGGGTTGTCAAATGGTACGAGAATTGTAAAAAAAACATTTTCCTTAGTGTAATTGTTATTCAATGATTATAAACATATTAACTGTTATCTTATTTGTTACAGGGTCTTAATGCTAACCATAATCCTAGGATCATATATTGCCAGAATTTGTTATGTGTATATACTATTACCATCACTGTAGTTAATGACGAAATTTGACTAACGAAAGAAAATATGTTATAGGATGAATATCAATAAAATCAGGAAAAAGAATTTATATTATTTCAGTTGATTTACAACTAAAGCAAAGTAAAAACTAAAATATAATAAACTAGCCCCACAAGTTTATTCAACAAGAAAGCCTATTAAGAAATGTCAAACAAAAAAACTAGTAGAAAAAAATATGATGAGTGATTAAATTGTATAGAATGATGAAGAGAACTAGAAGGGGTTCTTAGTGTGTGGGGATCTCATTTGACGGAGCCTCCTCTCTTGCGACAGTATTTTTGCAAACCTGAAACCATTAACAATCGATGTCATTCTAAACCAACCAG
>Ga0099822_1005675_pt1 | contig 16286 bp, 9 predicted proteins | sample CowpeawhiteBW_FD_76839 | JGI IMG/M metagenome (GOLD analysis project Ga0099822, IMG submission 76839) | Root nodule microbial communities of legume samples collected from California USA - Cow pea white BW | ecosystem: Host-associated > Plants > Roots > Nodule | place: USA: California | collected...
TAAAAAAATATATAAATATATATATATATATATATATATATATATATATATATATATATATATATATATATATATATATATATATATATATATATATATAACCCTAAATCCTAAATCTTAGTAAGACTCGATAACTTATGGAAACATTACCATATTCATCAGCTGATTATTGTTTCTTTTTTTAATTTCAGAATCCTTTGAAGTTTAATAATTTGAACAGGATGAAACAAAATCTGCACTACTGGTCAATAAAAACTAGGAAGACGGTCTCTTGCTTTAGGAAATGAAAATAAAACCCAGGGTAAATTTTTCGTAATTAGTACTAAGATAGATACTTTGAAGACAGAAGCAACTTTGAAGAGACTGCAAGGGAACACAATAGACAGAAGAAGGAACTCCATGGTCACGATACGTAAGGACTTCAATACTCAAGTAATTAAGTAAGTTAGTGTGAATGAAAGATTAAATTGCAAAGCTGAGGTAAATAAAGAATATCTTATATACGAGTTAATGTGTAAAAAATACTGTAAGATAGCACATAAGGAACAAGACACCATGGGGTAGAAAAAGAGGAGCTTCATTCTCCGGCAAACTTTCACGGTGGCAAAGTGGTGAAAGCCATGCCAGGGCAAATGTCGGTCCAGAACAGTAATATAGTTTGGATTACTTTTCTCTTCTTTTTTTTTTCTTCTGGAGTGCACCTTGGATAACTAGACGCATAGGGTTGTAGGGTCAAAAAATTTCAATTTGTAGTAAAGAATAATGTCTTTTTTCTACTTAACCAAGTTTTTAATTTTGTTGTGATGCGATCTCTCACAGAAAGACTCTGCATGAAGATATTGCAATTCAAATTAACCAATGACAAAGGACATTCAAAGCAGAAAGTAAAATTTCTTTGATAAAGAACAACACGTAGCATTTGTTAACTTTTGAACAGAAAGATTTGGATTCATTTATCAGTTACCCTGCTGAATATTAAACTTTGAAATGGAAGCTTTACTTTAAAATATACAGTGTTCATGAAAGTGTAAAGAAAGTCCCAGCGCCACTAAATTAATGAATAGAACCCGTAAAAGGGATGCTGCTACAATTTTTAAACATAACAAAGCGTGTGCCTAATTGACAGATGGTTAGGTCTATTAAATTTATAGTTAGGGTTTCGCTCCAGTAATTTTTACACTTAATTACGGATTACATGGTATATATGTCCACAAAGACAAAAAAGAAAATCAATTTTAAGTTATATCAGAAATTAATTGGATTCAAACTGGATTAAACTGCTTAACTTACAGTATAGTTAACCTGATTATAAACGGAAAACATGAGATTAGTTAGTTCCGTAGTTAATCGAACAAGAGGCGTATCCCTATGAGATCAGTTAGCGAAAAGAACTTTATATGAGACATGATTGAGTGAGCCAAAAGGGTTTTGGTTTAGTGGAAAATTAGGTGGCAAGGCAAGTGTGTTTTTTAGCATTATAGATGTAGACATATGCGTATACAGTAGATGCTGTATTTTTGCAAGGAACAAAAAAGGTAAAGATTGAAGGAAGAAACTGGACAGTTGGAATCTACGGAACAGATCAAATGATTTTCCGGTGACAGCATAATTATAAAACTGGAAGGGTTTGTGATTCAGTTAATTTAGGTTGTTTACTGAAAGTCGATGTCAAGACGATAATGAGAGTGGTGGAGAGTGAGATATCGATAAACATGCAGTGATGCATTATTGGGTGGCATCAGAAAAAAATGGCACTTTAAGGAAATGGATTGCAAAGTTATGGACGTGAGAGAAGTGGGTGTTTGAAGTATATGCATGAAATGATGAGGTGGGGGACCCAGAAGCAGAAGGAAGGAGTTTCATCATGTCATGGAATCCCTTGGATTGAGGAGGGTGTAGCAGAAGCAGCCTTCAAACTGTGGAATTAAGCATTCCCTTCTTTTAATTTTTTGTTTTTTTCTCTTTAAACGATTAATCAAGCACAGTATGAAAAGAAGAGAAGGAGAAGAAGAAGGAGAAAAGAATGTGATATGCATGTGATCCAACAGACTTTATGTTCCCCGTTACCTCCCACCTCTACCTACATATCTATCTATCTATCATATCTTCCTTCTTCTATACTTCACTCTATTTCTAAACCATTGCTTCCATCTCTGTCTTTTTCACATTCGGTGACTCCACCTTTTTGCTTAATCATGTTTAGCTCAACCATCAACATTTTAATGCTAATTGTACTGAAACCACATTTTTGGTCGGGTCCCACTGCTAGACATGCGAGGTCGGCCATGCATGCATGCATCCATGCATGCTGCTGATATGTTCTTCATCATCCATCAAATTTTCAAATTGTGACCTTCTTAGGCCCAACATCACATCAACTATGCAATACTTCTACTTGCTTTTCTTTTCAATAATTAAATTACACGAAAAGATATGAATATCTTTGATGAGTTAGGTAGTAGAATATGAATATGAATATACTATCCCGTTCTATTCTTATTCTTTGGTACGAGGCAAGGTATCTCATCATCTCGCATAATAAATAGAAGGATCTTTCTTTTTCTTCACGTAGAAGTCGTATGGATGGCTTTAAGAAAGAAATAAAGAAAATAAAGGGAAAGAAAAAGGGGGGAAAGGAGGGGAAAAAAAAAAAAGTTTTGAAAAGCAGAGGAAGAAAGACCTCTCTTGTTGTTCTCTCCTTTTAATGTAACTCTAAAGTATGCTAAAATGAACTTTCTTTTGTTGATGAGAGGTATCAATATGCCATGCATGTATAATATTTTTATCATACAGATATTAATATTCTTCCAGGAACCTGCTTTACAACGTCTTTTCCAGGACAATTTCACTTTTGCATGCAAACCCATTTCCCCCATCTACATCATACTCTCTTTATTCTATATACATGCCTTTGTGTTACTTTTTCGTTTCATCAATTATGGATACTAGTTTTGCATATATGTACATGTTACATGTTCTTTTCACATATAATATATATTACTAGTTCTAATTAAGAATGAGTTACCTTGGACTTGCTCAGTACGTACTGTTTAGCAGGTGTTTTTTTTTACATAAAACTTGTTACATCAAATCAGAAACCACAACTAATGTAATTATATAACAGTGCTTTGTATATGGTTATCTTAATCAAATTTCAAATTAAGTGAATTAGAATTGAAATTGAAATTTAACTTAATCTTATAAAAGTGGTTTATAGAGTAAAATTTGCACTTCATTTATGGAATATGAGACTATCTTATCTTTAATCGATAAGATTTCTCACGAATAGTCTTATCTTCAAATAACATCTTATTAACAAAAATATCTGATTTATAGATTGCAGATCTGTTATTTGAGGTAGAGCGATTATTCCTTTTATCAATATTTATCAGGTTGGCTCTTCCATTCGCTTCTGCACTGTTGTTTCAAACTAGGAAAAGGCAGTATGGTGGAATAAGTGTTGAACTCCGCAAGTTATAGCAGTACGTGATTTTTGTCACATTTTTTTATTTTACTATTTTAATATATTTTTTATTTGATAAAGTTTGTACTAATTAACGGTGTTAGTACTAATTAACAGCTCTAATAATTACTGGTTGTGAATTATCTAATAATTAACAGTGATAAATTATTCTTTTTTCTTTGTTAAACAAGAAAAAGAAAAATCCTCAGTTACTGGTTGTGCTACTAATAACTTTGTTAGCAATTATGGCCATTGAAACTTTACTTTTGAAGTGTTGGGTGTATTTAGATATTTAAAGCTGCTTATAGTATTATCTGGTCTCGATAGAGGGAGCTCGTATATACTTTTTCCATTTTTAAAAAATGTGCCAGTTATATATGGAATTTGGATTTTCTGCTGATTTTGTTGTGTTGTTCCTCTACTGTGTTTTCATAATATATTGATTACCACTCATTTTGACATTTTAAAATATATTAAAAAGATATTTAAAATATCAGTATAATGTATTTTTAATGCTCAGCAGAGGACAGCACCGAAAAAACCAGTAGAGAATCTGGACTCGTTATATATGTGTGTTCTGTATTTTATATATTTTATATAATTGATAATGTTCTGCATAGGTTGCCACAAAATTGAGTTTTTTTTTTTGGTTTAAAAAAAATCTAGTTGCTATAATTACGTTGAGGAACATAATTATCACATTTTTTTATTATGTTTAATTATAATAAAAAAAATTCAGAATGTAATTTAGGCATGAGTTAGTTTTTGTGGGCTTTTACTCAGATATTCTTTTGTCAGTATATTCCTTTGAACTTTATTTTTAAAAGGAAAAATGGCTTTCTATTAGATATTTCATTATTCATGTTATGGCGTGTTTATTTAGATCGCCCTCTTAGGGCGTACTTTTTAACGTTCAAGAAGGTGATGAAAGGTTGGATTTTAAATATGGCATAAGATAATTAAGGTTATTATTATTTTGACACTTAAATTTTTTTACACATTTTACATTTATTATTTTATTTTTTAATCTTTTCTTTTTATAAATACAAAAGGTAAACCTTTTTAAAAATCAAAATGCTCCTGAAAAGAAGTTGTCAAGTTGTGCATCTAGTATAAAAAAAAGCATTTTCCCAATTTTCTTATGATATATTCACTCAACTTTCTTTTTTAGCTTTTTCTAATATAGTAGGTCTAATTATTGTTTGTGGTTTAGAACCTCTTTGTAAATAGAAGAAGACAGTAAATAGAGAAAACGCAAGGTGTCCGTTATTGAGGAAATTTGATGCACGAGTGTGATGTGGTGTGGGAGGGATATTTGAATGATTCCATACACAAAGAGAGCAAAAAGAACCTGGGGCTGAGGTACACGAATGTTTCTATATAAATTTAAATGACACTATAAAAACAAACGCCTATGTTGTCCTCTACATTATTATCAGTGTGATTTCCTCGTGGGATTCATATGTCATAGCCTCATAGCCCCTCGTGACTCTCCATTTAACCAATACTCTAAGAAAAAAACATGAATTCATCTCTCAGTAGAAAAAAAACGTACATCATAGCCAAAATATGTTCTTCGTATTAGTTCCTGAGCAAGTTTGAACTTCAAACCTCGTATACACTACCCTCATATTTAGTTATTAATCCAATCTTAATAGTTTAGTAGTACGTATATCTGTATGTTGTAATAATTTAATTAATATAAAATGTGTGTTTTATGGGAATTGAAGAGGCGTCAGTGAAAGAGACAAAAAAGAGTGCGGATACAGACAGAAGAAGAAAGAAAGAAGCCCAGTGGATTTTATTTTTATTTTAATTTTTGATACTGTTTGTTTTAAAATGATTAAATACATATATTCGTTAGTAACATAGGATGTTGGTAGCTTAATGGTAGAGTTATATATTTTTATAATTAAAAAAAATGGTTGGATTGATAAAGAAAATGGTTTATCCGTATTGGGTGTGTGTTTTGAAGTTGTCTGTTCTTGAAATTGGCGTTGGAGTTTTGCGGAATAATAAGAAAAATGATTTTATTGAGAGGTACACCGGCGGTGGTCATGTGAGTGGAGGTGGGGCTGGTTCACTTTCACAGCGTTTTAGAAATTAGAATAGAATCTTCTTGGCTCTTGAACGTGAAGTGCGTGAAGCGAGCGAGGGATGTGAGTTTCATTTGTTTGTTGGGTGAATTTTGGGAGTGATTTTGGTCCTTGTGGGCTCACTAGGATCTGTCTCAGTTGCTGACAACTTGTGAGGGAAAATCACCCTTTCTTTTTCTAGATTTCCTTTCTCTCTGGCTCCACCATCTTCTTTCTCTCTAATTATTAATAATAATAATAATAACCCTAATCTTCCATTTCAATTTAACAGCTACACTCCAAGAACTCTATCGTATCATACATATTCTTTTACCCAAATACCCTTGGGGGCCCCACATGGGTGGACCAGTGTAGTTACTGTATCTTTCATTTATAAACACATAATTAGGTCAAATTTTATGTTGATGAAAATGTTTAATATCTGGAAAGTAAATGAAAGTAGGGGAAAAGGACAGAAGAAGGGTTAGCTAGGTGGAGGTGAAAGAGGAGAAGAAGAGAAAATAGCCTTAAATAAGCACGTAACATGAAGAAGGGAATAAGGTGGTGGTAATAAATATATGTTAGGAAGGGAAAAAAACAAAAGAAGAATCACGAGAGTAGTAATAGTGAGAGATGCATAAAAAATAAAAAGGAGTAGTAGTACTGTGTGGATGTCAGGCGCTGGTGCAATGGTGCAGTAGAGTACAGCGAAAGAGTCAGGGGGGTGTGAACTGGGAATTGGGAATTAAGAAAAGGTTAGGAAGAAGCAGAAGAGGTGCAGAAGAAGAAGCAAAAAGAAATAGAAACAAGGGCATGATTGTTTAGAAACTTGCCAGATACTTATCACTTTGGTCCTTTCCTCTTCCCACATAACATACACATCTTCTTCTTCTTCTTAATTCATTTTTTTACATTTCTCTCTTTCTCTCTTTCTCTCAATCAATGCTATCATATGCTACACTACAATACAATAATAGAGTAGTAGGGGAAGAACAACCACAACAACGCATCATCCATTATTGGGACTTGAAGCTGCCGGCATTGTTTCTCACTTCTCATGCTTCTTTTTACTCCTCTATCTTTTACCTACGTACACCACACCACCTTAATAAAACCACAAAAATCACTAATCACTGTCTATCACTCGTAAAAAGGACTGCACATTTTTCTGTTTCTTCTGTAATCTTTTTATACTTTCTTACTTCTTCACCAAAGGTTAGGACACGTAAACTCCTTATGCAGATCCATGTTATACCATTGTTTTAACTCCACTTCAATTATAAAAATAATAGATACTGTTTTCTTAAAAAATATCCTTTTATGTTCATGTGTATTCAACATGGTTTAACTTGTGATTGAAAATACACCGGGTTTAAATGGTTAAGGCTTAGTCTTAACTTATTGGATTTACATGTTACATGGATTATATTAGGGAGTATATATATATATATCCACCACGACCATCTGCTGTATATCGTCATTAGACAGTGAATAAAACAAAATATTATATTGAGCCAGTTGAACTTTATCATTTTATTTGTATTATTGTTTCTGAATGTGTGGGAAATATAAACTTGAATAAACAAAACAGTTTATAAAATTTTAGTATAGGTGCATTTTCTGTATTTTATAATAATAATAAATAATAAATTATATTTAGAAAAATAATATAAATATTTTTTACAATTTTATTATAAATTACATTTTTATTTATTTTATAATTAAAATTCTATTATTGATAATTATTTAATTTAAAAAAATTAATTAAATTTAAAAAAAATTATCACTTTAAGAATAAAATAAATAATAACTATTTTAATTTAGGAATTGATTACCTATGAATGTATGTAAAATGTAAATATGTCTCATTAAAAATCAATTTTAGTGACAAAAACTTGTTAGTCAATATAGTGATCAATTTGAATATCAATTTACAAAATAAAAAATTACTGGTTACTAAAATAGGCACTATTATGGATACAAAATTATAATTGGTCTCTAAAATTTAAATACCAAGATTTTAGTTACCAAAGGAAATTGGTTGTTGAACATTAGTTACTAAGATTTTTGCTATTAAAAGAATTGGTTGTTAGATTAGTCTCTAATTAGTTAGTGACAAATTTAACGATCAATTATAATTTTTTATTCATAATAGTGATTATTTTAGTAACCAATAATTTTTTATCTTGTCAATTAATATCTAAATTGGTGATTAACAATTTTTGATCACTACAATTAGTTAATTAGTTGTTAGTGAGACATTTTCTTGTAATATGTACACTTGAATAAAAACAGTTTATAAAATATGCAATTTTTCTATAGAAATGTCTTTAATACTTAACAACACTAATATTTTTTTATATAAATTAAATAGGAATTTGAAATTTACTTTATCAGAAATTATGAATTTTATTTGAGAATAGACCTAATTTCATTAAATCAAATTATGAAATTTAGACTAACTTTCTATTTATATTTTCTTTTTTAAGTTTAGGCATCATTCAAGATAAAACTGCATTGTGTTCATATATTGAGGAAGGATATTGGTTCCTCGTACATTCTTTTTTGTGTTAATATTGTATTTTGGTTTAAACATGGTTCAAGTCTACAAACAACTTATATTATCTTTCACTTTTTTTTATACATTATTTAAATTTAACTCTATTCAAGTTAGACTTAATTTTTAGTTTAATATTTTACTTCACAACCAATATTAGTGTAATATCACGATATATTCTATTTAAATTTTAACTTAAACGTCACAATAAATCACTTAAAGGAACAAGTTTATCTAAAAATTTATTTTTTAAGATTTTTGTTTCTAATTAAGGTATAACCGAAGTTTTTGTGTAAGAAAATTAGTATGTAAGACTGGGAACTGGTTACTAAACTAAATAACTATTTTAAATCCCATAAACCGTATCAATTTTGATCAAGGATAAACCTCGATAATCTAATTTACAACTTCTTTTCATGATCCATATCTTAAAGAAAGCTTCCAAGAAATAGTTAAATAAATCTGATTTACCATTTGTTGTTCTAGTACCATTTGTATGCAATTTTAATTATTGTAATTAAAGAAAAACAAAAATAAAATATACCATTTTGTATACATATTTTCTTATTTTTTACATTTATTTAATTATATATTGTAATTGATCTTATATATAGTTGACGTGAGACTTTCAACATATTTTCTCACGGCAAAATATATACTTCTCAAGTATGGAATAAAAAATTAGTGAGATGATTCGATAGTTGTCCAATTGCGGGTGAAAAAAATAAATCTAATAAATAACAAATTTCTTAAAGATAAACTTTAATTCATAGTTGTGATAGCATATTAAAAAACGGATAATGATATTCAATGGTAAGTTAAAAATGAGTGAAAAAAAGTGGGACAAAATATCATTATCCTTAAGGAGAAGATTTTAAGTCTAATCTAAACCCTACAATCCTACCATGTTTATAATGTGAACCATTAAAATTGACTTATGATCAAATTACTTTCATAATAGAACAAATCACTTATATACAAAAATTATAAAATAATGAGATATTTCTATACACATCAATCAAAAAGTTATCAAATTACTTTCATAATAGAACAAATCACTTATATACAAAAATTATAAAATAATGAGATATTTCTATACACATCAATCAAAAAAAGTTATGCATCAAATTTGTTTTAAATCCATCACACCGATAATATATTTTCAACTAAAATTTTACTTAACTACACTAATAACTTTCATTTCTTTTCTTTAGAACAGTATACAATAAATTCACTTACTGCTAAAAATGGTTATGTGCATAAGATTAACTTTGGTAGTGTAACTTCTATCAAAGAAAAATAAACTATTCATATGGACTTTAGAAATATACACTAGCAATATAATGCATTCCACTAACTTTGAAATGTATCTTTTGATTCTCTTCCAATATAATTATTTACTACTATAAGTATAATATCGTATACAAATACACAGTTCAAGTTTTGAGACAAAAAAAAAATGTTAATGAACACCAGCTTGGTGGACAGTAAATCATATTTTTTCTAACTTGCACGTGGGAGACCAGTTTTCATTATCAACAGTATACAACAAACTAAATGAAAAAGGTAAAAAGACAAAGATGTAAAAATAATGAAAAGAAAAATAACTTTACCTATTTATAATATTGTTTTCTAATTGTTTATTGTTATTATCATAAAAATTTAAAATTTATTATTAGTAATTCACACTTGGATTATGTTGTTTCATGATTGATTATATATGTTTACTTCAGCGGATCTAATTAGGAAAAACAATGTTCTCATCGTTTTTCTTTTTCACATCTCCACCAAATCAAAATGATCTCATCCTCCATTTCTTCATTGTTCATTCTCCCAACTTAATATCTACAGTAATAAATAACATAAATTTTGCTTTGAAGACAGACCTTTTCTATGATGTTATCTTATTCCTTGGCATTCTTAATACTTGTTGTGTTGGGTGTAACGATGATAAAGTTAGAGATTGTGTTGCAAGCTTGAATTGGGTATTGAGGCAGTTTTGAGATATTATTATTTAAGTATGTTCACATTGTTATATGAGGAAAGGAAAGAAAATTGTAAAGTGAGAAATAATTAGTACATGGGTGGGGAACCGGGTCAGTTTAGCTTTGTTTTTCCAATAATGAGAATCATAGACACTATCAAAATAATCAGTTATGGTATCTATCCGAAATAATTAGTCATCATTTTCCCATCGTTTTGCTTTGGCCCTCTATCTGCTTCTGCGTCCCTACTATTCCACTTTCACTTATTATCACAAAATCAATGCGCTTCTCATTTTAATTATTTGGATCCTCACTCTCCACTTATTACTCTTTCTATGGTTTTCAAGCAACTTTCTTTACCTCCTCTTTTCTTTTAAATTATCAAACCTGTAGCTTACTGTGCAAACACAACCCTACCCACCCAGAAAAACTAAACATAATTAGCTAGACAATCAAAGAAATATTAGAAACTGGTTGCATGATTGTTGATGTGAAATCATGAATGGACAGAATGATTTGTTAATTGGCTTGTTCATATGTTTTACTTAGGAAATAAAAAATAGAATGGGGGTGGAAAAGGTGTGAAATTTTGGATAGTTGTTTCATGGGAACTTTTGGGGTCAATAATTCAATTGAATCACCTGGACACATGAGGAAAAGAAGGCGAGCCAAAGTTGGAGGCTCAATGTAATGTAAAAGTAAAGGAAAGCTAAACACGGGTAGCTATAGCTACCTATTGTAAGCTAGCGAGTAAAAGGTACTAGTGGCCACAGTGAGCATACGTCTCTAGCACACGATTTTGAAGTTTGAAATATGTTTTATGGTTTTTTTTTTTTGAATGAATGAATGAGAAGAAGATGAAAGAGAGAAATCATAGAAGCAATGGAAGCTAGAAATGTCATCAGCCACAACAGTCTTTAATTCCCATCACGTACTTCGATGTATCCTTTGCCTTATTATATCTGCTGCTAGAGATGTGCAACGCGAGAACAAAAAATAACTGATGGGGATTCGAAATTAGGGACTGTGTTTGGCTGGTGACATTAGACAACAAAAGGAAAGCTACAAATTGTGAAAAGAGGACACTCGTTTGACGTGAAGTGAAACCCACCTTCAAACATTTCTGATGCATCTTTTGCTTGATTCCAATTCCAATATTTTATTTGGATACGGAAAATGTAATGTCAATACCCAAAACAAAAACCACATTGTTTGTCAACAAATATCAGATTGTACTTCTCTACGAGATTCCCTTGCCTTTGGAATTCGAAATTCAATATCACACCACACCCCTCATGACATAATCATTCCACCACCACATATATGTAACAAACATTCAAATTAATTATTATTTACGACATCAACAACAACAACGATAACAAACAAAAACATTAAATTAAACTTGTTTATAAAATGATTAGGAGAAAGGCTGTAACATAGCAAGTGTTTGACTGATTACCCCTAATGGAATGGAATAAAAGTAAAAAGGAAGAGTAGATCGAGTTGAAGAAGGGTTGAACGGTCAATTTGTAAAAGATGATGTAGATAACATTGTTCTGCACCTTCTTCCTCTTGTGCGTGATTTTAAGTGGGTGTGCGCGGGATCAATGTCAGAACTCAGAAGCCTCTCTGCATCACCCACACACGTAGAAGGAGAGAGAGAGAGAGAAAGTGAGTCACGGGTTTGCCTTGAAAGGCCCTTATTTCACAGTCCTAGACAGACAGACACATATTCTCTCTCACAACACAACCGATGAGGGTAACAAAAATATAATGCCCCCTACCAGACAATATCCTTTCAACCAAAACATTAATACATCTCAAATACATCCTACATTAAAATAATACAAAATATATGTATAAAACATGCTCTCTCTCCTCTTCTCTAAAAACATTTTTATCTATCCTTTCCCTTCCCTCACCCTTCTCATTCTCACTCTCGTTCTTCCTCACACCACCCTCTCTTTCTCTCCTCTTCCAATGGCTCTTCTTCTTGACAACTGTGAAGGCATTTTACTCTCCCTGGACTCACACAAATCAGTGCCGGCTCCTTTCCTCACCAAAACATACCAACTCGTCGACGACCCCGCCACAGATCACATAGTTTCTTGGGGTGAAGACGACACCACTTTCGTCGTTTGGCGTCCTCCTGAGTTCGCCAGAGACCTTCTTCCCAACTACTTCAAGCACAACAACTTCTCCAGTTTCGTTCGCCAGCTCAACACCTATGTACTATATTCGTCTACCTTCTTTAATTCTTTTTTTTTCTTTCGTTCTTGTTTTTCAATTAACATGCTTGATTTCAAATGCATGAACTAGGGTTTCAGAAAGATTGTACCAGACCGATGGGAGTTCGCCAACGAATTCTTCAAGAAGGGGGAGAAACACTTGTTGTGCGAGATCCATCGGAGAAAAACCGCTCAGCCTCAACAAGGGACCATGAATCACCATCACCACCATTCACATTCTCCACTCGGAGTCAACGTTAGCGTTCCCACTTTCTTTCCCTTTTCCAGCAGAGTCAGCATCTCTCCCTCCAACGACTCCGACGACCAAACCAATTGGTGTGACTCTCCGCCACGTGGAGCCACCTCATTGATGAACGGTGCAGCCAACTACAGCACTTCCGTCACCGCGCTTTCCGAGGACAACGAGAGACTCAGGCGAAGCAACAACATGCTCATGTCGGAACTCGCGCACATGAAGAAGCTTTACAATGACATTATCTATTTCGTTCAGAACCATGTCAAGCCGGTGGCTCCAAGCAACTCTTACTCTTCTTCTTTGCTACTGTGTAATACACCCTCGGCTACTCCGATAAATGGGGGCAATGTTTCGATGATGCAAAGGCCAATGAACCAGCTTCTGGGGTATTATTCTAATAACCCTAAGCAAGGAACTACTCCAATAGCTCAACATCAGCAACATCAACAAAATCAACCTCAGACCTACGTTGTGAACTCCCCCACCAACACATCGAGGAGTTCTATAACGATTGTTGAAGGGCCTGGCGGTAACGTTAACAGCTGCAAGACGAAGCTTTTTGGCGTGTCGCTGCAGTCAAAGAAAAGGGTGCACCCCGATTATGGATCTAATTCGGAGACCAACAAGGCTCGTTTGGTTTTGGAAAAGGATGACTTGGGGTTGAATCTCATGCCTCCGTCCACTTGTTAGTTCCACTGATTGATTCTAAGAACTATGATATCCCAAGCTAGCTTAATTTTCTTTTTACTTGCTTTGATTTGTTTTAATTTTCTTTTTAATTTTTATATCACTACTCTCAAGTTTTGAGTCTTGGAGGAGCAGATGATATTGATGGAAACGTGTGTGTGCGTGCGTGGGTTCGTTTGTGTGACTGTTTTTGTGATTCTGTGTACATATAACTTAGCGCCGATATTATTATCTTTGTTCCCGACCCATCATCTATTGATGTAGGTGGGTTTTGGTTAGAGTAAAAGGTCAGAAATTAAAGCAAACTTTAAATGTTCTTCAACTCCTCTTTCAGGTCGAGTTTTTCTCATTTTCATTGGTACACTTTATTGCCCTGGATTGTGTGGGATCATTCTTTTTTTCGTCTTGTTTGTTCATAGTCTCTTTCGCTTGTTTTGGTATCTGCATGCCTCCAGTTGCATTAATGCTAATGCCAGCGAGAGAGAGAGAGAGAGTTAATGATAAAGAGTTGCTTACAGTTTTTATTGGGTAAAAAGCTGATAACTGAGAATGTAACAGGCTGGCCTAAAGACAAATTTGCAAGGCTTTCTTGAGGAAGCTAGGCTCATTAATGGTGTCCATGTACGAAGCAAAGAACACAAAATACATTGCATCTCAATTCAAAACCCGATGAAAAGACGAGTGATATTACAAAAGATCCATACTATAAAGGAGCTGACAGTAAATCACTGATTCGTTCAAAAAATATTCCCATTATTAGATGTACGATTTGTGGTTAGTCGTTTTAATTAAATAATACTATTTAGTAATCAAGATTGATTAATCTTTTTGATTAATCTTTTTGTTTGATGTCGAGATTGTGTACAGTACTATATATGATTCTTCTAAAGAAAAAAGGTTATCATAATGCTTCTTAGAGCCAGGGTTACTTGTAGTGCTACTAACATACTATTAGTAAATGAATTATAAGTTGATAAGAATGAGGAATGCGAGATAAAATGAAAAAAAAGACAGAAAAATGTAGGTAGTAAATTGTCAGTGGCAGAAAAGGAAAGTCCCTATCCTTTCCTTTCCCTCCATAAGAACGTAAAGAGAACAGTAGAGAGAGAAAGATCACGGGAATAAAATATTCAAAATGGTGTTGGAAGGTTTACAAGAAAAGAACAAGGAAGTGAATTATTCGATGAAAGCGAAATGTAAGGGAAGCTTGACTGAAAATGTTGTTTGAAATGTTTCTATCAAGGCTTCTTCTATGCTTCTGAGGACCAGAAACCTTTGCCTTTCCCCACTTCGAGTAGTCATCTGAATAGTGTTTTCTCAGCGCTCTTAGGATTCCATTCTCTCCTTCTTCACTCTCTCACAATAGGATCTGAGTCTGTTCTATTTTCCCTCAACTTTTCTCCATATATATTTTCTATCTTACATAGACAATAACACGAGCATTCAAACAATGTATCATGTCTGTGCCTTTGCCCGGAAGTTCATGATTCTTGCTCCTTTGAGTCCAGTCTTCTTTTCTTGTCGCATTGCCCTACTCCTACATCCCTATAAGGGTAAAGTGTCCCATAATGTTTTGTCTAGCTAGTGTTCTATAACTTATTTTATTATATTATATATCATGTATTCATAATTTCATAACCATATATATACACTCTTGCAGACTCCAAGTATTAAAATCTCAAACAGAGAAACTCTGAAAGGCATCAGAGAAAGCACAATAAGCAATGTCTATATTTGTATTTGAGTCTGTACACAAACAAAGGAGGGATAACTTGGCATGGTGAGAGATAAAAAGTGTAAAAAATAATAAAAGAGAAAAAAAAAAGTTGGAAACCCTAGTGCAGTTGTTGTGTTTGTATTAAGCAATGATTAAGAATGTTGATTTTTTGGTTTGTTTAAGGTGAGTGTGGCACGTGTAGAAGGGTGGAATGTCAGATGAGGTTCAGGTCCGAATGTCTGGGGCGAGAAGAGAGAAGAGAGTGGTGAGATGGAGTTGGAGTTCGAAGAAGATAAAGTGAGTGATGGGTTTCAAAAGTGGATACCGATCATGCTGCCAAAAGAAGCTTTCGGTTTAACACTTTTAAGCGCATTTGAGATTGGATAGAGCTGTTCTTAAATCTTACACACCCGCATCGAACTACTCGCTAAAGCATTTCTTTCAATTGCACCCCAAAACAAACCAAAACTCTACACCAACATTCCTGCTTCTAAAACAAAAAACAAATCAACTTCTTCTAAAGTTTCTCTTTCACAATAATTCTTCAATTAATAAATCTATTCCTTCTCTTCTTAAGTTGCTTAATCAGTAATAATATTTAAGAACAAATCTATTTTTCTATTTTTATCTAGAGAGACCATAAAAATGAAACATATGATAAAAAAAATGTCAAAATCAATGCTTCATAAATGTTGGCATAACTATGCAGTATTTTTCTCATTTATTTAACTAAAATAACTGTCCAATAAAAGTGACAAAAAATTTTACTAGCTTAATATATTATATCTTAATTTTAAGAAATATAGAAGTATAATATTCTTTTTATATCTAATACAAATATTTATTAGATTTTCTATTTTTAATATTCTCATTTTTAAATCACAACGGAAAAATCTATACAATTTTGTACTCCTTATAATACTTTATAATATCCCTCGAACCTTTTTCACTGAAACCAAGGATTTTTCTTATTTTTAAAGTGAGTTGTCTATTATATTTCTTTCAGTTTTTTTTTTATTTCAATATGTGTTGTTAATTTTTTTTTATCTAAAACTAATTTTCTCTCTCTTTAATATATATATATATATATATATATATATATATATATATATATATATATATATATATATATATATATAAATAAAAATTTATTTATAAAATAAATATACATATAAAAAAAAAATATATAATAAAAAGAAAGAAAATTAAAAAAAAATAAAAAAAAATTAACAACACATATTGAAATAAAAAAAAAACTGAAAGAAATATAATAGACAACTCACTTTAAAAATAAGAAAAATCCTTGGTTTCAGTGAAA
>Ga0099822_1005686_pt1 | contig 16272 bp, 10 predicted proteins | sample CowpeawhiteBW_FD_76839 | JGI IMG/M metagenome (GOLD analysis project Ga0099822, IMG submission 76839) | Root nodule microbial communities of legume samples collected from California USA - Cow pea white BW | ecosystem: Host-associated > Plants > Roots > Nodule | place: USA: California | collected...
AGGATTAGCATGTTGGTTTAAGTTAATCTAATCTTGGTCAAAGGTCAACTTTGGATCAAAGTCAACAAGTCAACCAAAATAAATCAACTAGAAACCAACTTAGGGAAATCAAACTAAAGTAATCCAAAACAAAGGTAAAGGTGATGGAATAGAAGACCCCCCTCTAGACATGCTTCTAGTGATCCTTCTTGAGGGAGCTTCTAAGGAGGTGGTCACGCCTTCATCAATCTCCCGATCCAAGTGTAATATCAGTGCTTAAACAACACACAAAACGAGCCTCGAACCCAAGTCCTTTCACACAATAAAGTACTCTCAACCATTTGAGCTAGTACCTTTCCACGTCTTAGTTCCACACATTAAATGCTTTAAATACTTTTATTACCCGCAATTATAAAATAATTATTTAATTAACTATTTAATTTTTCTCGGGTCTTACATTTCCCCCACCTTTAAAGATTTTCGTCCTCGAAAATAAGACTTACCAGGAAATAAGTGCGGATAGGACTGCCTCATGCGATCCTCCATCTCCCAGGTCATCTCCTAAGTAGTCTCATACCACAACACTTTCACGGTCCTGATTTCCTTCCCTTGCAGCTTTTTTACTTGCGAGTCTAGAATTCGCACCGGTCTAGTGTTCACCGTCAAATCCTCCCTGATCTGAATATCGTTTGACTCCAAGACGTGAGATGGATCTGCTATGTACTTCCTCAACTGGGAGACATGAAATACATTGTGCAAATTCGCCAGATGTGGTGGTAGAGCGATCTCATAAGCTGTAGCGCCAATTCTCCTTAAGATCTGATAAGGCCCTACAAACCTCGGAGTTAGCTTCCTTGATTTGATGGCCCTCCCAATACCTGTTGTCGATGTCACTCTAAGGAATACATGATCCCCAGCCTCGAACTCTAGAGGTCGCCTCCTCTTATCTGTGTAGGACTTTTGTCTACTCTAAGTAACCTTCATTCTCTCTTAAATCGCCCTAACCTTCTCAGAAGTCTGCTGTAGAAATTTGGGACCCAACACCAAGGATTCTGCATCCTGATTCCAACACAACGGTGTCCTACACCGCCGCCCATACAACGCCTCATAAGGGGCCATACCGATACTGGAGTGATAGCTATTGTTGTACGTGAACTCCACCAATGGAACCATCTCACTCCAACTCCCCATATGATATAGCACACACGCCCTCAAAAGATCTTCCAAAGACTGGATTGTACGCTCCGACTGCCCATCGGTCTGTGGATGGTATGTTGAACTCATCCTCAACTGGGTCCCCAACGCTGCCTGTAAGGACTACCAAAAGCGAGATGTGAATCTTGGGTCTTTGTCTGATACTATGTAGCAGGCACACCATGCAACCTGACCACTTCGTGCACATACAACTCGGCCAATTAATCCAATGACCACTTCTGATTAATGGCGAGGAAATGAGCACACTTCGTCAACCTGTCCACTATTACCCATATTGAGTCATTCCCCTTTGTAGACCTCGACAAATGAGTCACGAAGTCCATATCGATACTATCCCATTTCCACTGAGGAATATCCAACGGCTCAAGTGTACCCCCTGGTCGCTGATGTTCAATCTTGGCCTTTTAACATACCAAGCGTGATGCTACGAAGTCGGCAATGTCAGTTTTCATCCCATTCCAGCAGAAGGATTGTTTCAGATCCTGATACATCTTAGTCATACTTGGGTGTATGCTAAGACGGCTTTTATGCCCCTCTTCCATGATCTGTTTCCTCAATCTCCAATTTCCAGGCACATAGACCCTATCTCTAAATCGTAAGATACCATCTGACCCGATCCTATAATCTTTCCCTTTCTCAGTCCCTATCCAAATCACAAATTGTGTTAACTCAGCATCATTCTTTTGTTGATCACGGATGGTCTCCAACACGTCACTAGTCAGTGTAAGAACACTACATCTGATGGAATCCTCACTCAACTGTATACCCAAATTCATATCCCTGAGCTTCTCAATCAACTCTAGCTCCTTCACCATCATAGCTGAGATATGCATCCTTTTCCGACTCAAGGAATCCGCAACAACATTAGCTTTACCAGGCTGGTAAAGCAACTCGAAATCATAATCCTTGACATACTCCATCCAGCACCGTTGTCTCATATTTAACTCCTTCTGATCAAACAGATATTTCAGGCTTTTATGATCACTGAAAACCTGAAATTGGGAGCCATACAAATAGTGCCTCCATGTCTTAAGGGCAAACACTACAGCGACCAGCTCCAAATCGTGGGTAGGGTAGTTCTTCTCGTGCACCTTTAATTGTCTAGAGGCATAGGCTACCGGCCTCTTCTCCTGCATTAGTAGACAACCCAAACCCTGGTAGGATGCATCGCAGTATACCTCAAACATTTTACTGGTATCTGGAATAATAAGAATCGGAGTTGTAGTCAACCTCCTCTTCATCTCCTCGAAACATTCTTCACATTTATCTGTCCAGGAGAAGGGTTGATCCTTTCGAGTGAGTTGAGTTAATGGACTCACCATTTTAGAAAACCCCTCTACAAATCTCCGGTAGTACCCTGCCAACCCCAAGAAGCTTTTGACTTTTGTGACTGTCTGAGGCCTCTCCCACTTCAACACCGTCTCAATCTTGCTCGAGTCTACTGCAATACCATGCGAAGAGATCACATGCCCCGGAAATTGCACCTCGTCCAATCAGAATTCACATTTGGACAATTTGTCGTACAACTGATGTTCTCTCAGCACTTCCAATATAATTCTCAAATGACCTGCATGTTCCTCCCTAGTCTGAGAGTAGATGAGGATGTCATCTATAAACACCTCCACAAATTTGTCCAGATATGGCCTGAAGATGCGGTTCATATAATCCATGAAGACAGCTGGAGCATTGGTCACTCCAAATGGCATCACGACATATTCGTAATGTCCATATCTCGATCTAAAGGTTGTCTTCTGAACGTCCTCTGGCTTGACTAAGATCTGATGATAGCCAGACCTTAAGTCGATCTTAGAGAACACACCTGCCCCTCTCAGCTAATCTAGCAGATCATCAATCCTCGACAGCGGGTATTTATTCTTTATCGTCAATTTATTCATCTGCCGATAATCGACGCACAGCCGAGAACTACCATCCTTCTTTTTTATAGGTTTTTTATGTAGGTGCGAGATGAAGATGGTGAGCAAGAATGAACAAATCTGATGTATGAATGGGTTTTTTGTTTGTTTCTTTTTTGTTGCAGGAAGGGATGAAATAACATTCAAGTAACACATTTAACGCATCTTCATAATCAACAGTCCAACAGATAAACAATGTTATACAAACACAACATCATTTCACGCCAATATCAGTTATCTTCATGCTCAAGTGTTCAGAAGTATACCTCTTGCCGATCCTCTTAGCTCGTTCTTGGAGCTCTCTTAATTCGTGGTGCCGCTCCACAAAAATCCCCTTTTTTTCTCTCCCTTTTTTTATGACTCTGCTCCCCTTTTGTAGTTACGTCTCCTGTGTTTTTTTTTTCAATTTGATTCCCCTCTGTGTGGTTCATCATGAATTTCTAATGTCTGTATTTCTTGAGCCATGCGAGAAGTGGAAAGGGTGGTTGCTTCCTATAACATGGCTACCCTATCCCCTATCTTCTGTCCATGTCCACCATAGACACTAGCTTTCCATTGATCTCTGCAATCTTCTCTTTCTTATTTTTTTTTAATCTATTTTCTTTTTTCTTAAATAATAAAAGGTAAAAAAAAGGAATATAAAGAAAATTGTAAATAAAATAAAAATAAATAAAATAAGATTAAAACGAAAGAAAATAAAATAATAAAATAAATAATAAAACAAAATAAAATAAAATAAAACAAAACAAAACAAAGTAAAAATAAAAAATAAAACAAAATAAAATAAAAAAAATAAAAATAAAAATAAAAAATAAAATAAAAGTAAAATAAGATGAAAAGAAAAAACAAAATAAAAGTAAAATAAGATTATGAGAAAAAAAGTAAAATACATTATAACCCGGACAAAATTGGGTGTTGACAGTGGTCATCTTGCGAAAACTCACACGAAGGTGGGCTTGTGAGAGGTGGTTTGTTTACGCGGAGGGGTATAGGTGATTTAAAAGGTGGGTAGCGTTATGGAATTGGGGATTTTTCTGTTTTAGGGTTTAAAATTTTCCCATGTTCTTAGGTGAGATGAAATCCCATGGTTGTCCAATAGGATCTGTTGGAGCTAGGAGAAAGAATAGTGGATCTAAATTTTCATCAACATCTTCTGCATCTTCACATATGAGAAGTAAGCTTTGTGGTTGTGGGCAAAAGTTGTTACTTCTCAAAGCAAGCACCATGAAGAATAATGGAAGAATGTTTTGGAGATGTCGGAATTAGGAAGTATGTATGCAAAATGTTTCGTTTGTGTGCGGTTTGTTTATGTTACTTATGTACTATTTTTCATTACAAACTAAATTTCATTGTAACTTTTTCCAATAAGCAGATGAAGTATGAGCTGAATTTGAAGAAAAGGTAGGAACAAAAGAAGAAATTGGATGTAGGAGCAAAAAAAATAGTGGAGGAGCGACTGAAAAAGAATGCAAAGTTGAAGAGAAAATTAATTGTAGAAAGAAAAGTTTGACATATTAAGATGTTTCTTTTCATTTTGTCCTGGGCATTTAAGATCATGTTTTGTGTCATATTTGTGCTACAAAGCAATTGTAAGGGATGATGTGCATTAGCACTTGAACTCTGGTAGTTGTGCAATAAAGTATGACCTAATCTCAGTGGAACTAAGTTCTATTTGTTGTTTGTAGCCATCCTTTTTTGATTTACATTTGATCATTTATGTGAAATAATCTTCCAATATGCACTATATATATTATGAATCCAATACTTTTTCTAAAGGATTTTATACTTTTTATTGAGAAGTTTTTGGTATTCATAAAGACTTTGTTGTTTCAAAACTGTGAAGGGAATCATCATACACGATTTGTGAATTAGTTGATGCTGAATTGCGAATAAAACATTGAATATAGCCAATAGCCTAAGCGACTTTATTCGCTGCAATCATATGACTTATCCTGGTGTAAATTTTGAGTATTGGTGAAATTTTATAATACTCCTTCAATATCCACTGCACATTATGAGATCTAATAAAAATTAATTTACATCTATTTAATTGTATGAAATTTCATGGTATTTTTTTATTTAGTTTAAGTTTGGATTTAAAATTTCTTTAAATCCATATGCATTTATTTTGGCATGTACATGTTAATTATTATGTGAATGTGAAGTTATCTTAAGTAATGGCATGTGACCACGTTAAATATGTAGAACTAAAACAAATCATAACAAAATAACATATGACCACGTTAAGTTATGCATTACTTTTCACTTATCCTTTTTTTCTTCCAACATTAGTGTTAATTATAAGTGTTAAATTGTTTCCAAAACACAAAAAAATTATAAGTGTTAATTAAAAAGGAGTAAAAATAAATTGTCTTAAAAAATAATAAAATCAATTTAATTCTTTTTAATTTATGTTTTTAAGAGTTCAGTAAAATAATGATTTTGTGTTTTAAAGGAGTTAATTTGCCATCAACAAATAGAAAGAAGTTAATTTGCCGCGAGCAAATAGGGATTTGGTAAAGAACATTGACGTTGCGGGAAATCATGGGGCAGCGATGATTGGTGTTGGAATCATTTAGTAAAGGTGGTTGGAGAGGAAACCTTTAGGTTTTTGTCTTGACAGAGGAGTGAAATCCCTGCACGATGAGTGATGTTTACGTTCAAGGTGTGCTTGAGTGTTTTTGTTTGAGTCAACTCTAATGGCGGCCTTGGTAGTGTATAACGCAGGTGTCGTAGTTCGCGGTGGTCATCAACGGCCGTAGTGGTCGTGGCAGGAGTTGGTTGGCCACGGTTGAACCCTAAGTGTTTGATTCTGGGGTGATGCTACGAATTCGAGAAGGAGTTGTTGTGTTGACATTGGTGACATCGTTGACGGCGTTGGGGTCGCATCGTCACTGCTGGTAGTCCCGTCGAAGTCGCGGATAGTGGTGGTGGCTTGATGAGGAAGATGCTAGGCCTAAGGATGGAGGTGAATCTGTGGTTGCCGCCGCTATTGGTGATGGTTTGACAATGGTAGTCGCCGCCATTTTTGGCCGTGTCGTCGCCGATGGCCTTTTGCGGTAGGAAGAAGATGAAGTTTAAGGGTTAGGTCAAGTGTTGCGTTTTGATGTTATTAAGGCAAATTTATTTTTTTCTCCACACACCTCCATAATTTAATTTGTGCACCCCTATTTTTAATTTTTTATTTATTTACTTCATGTACTCCCTAATGTAATAACTCTACACCCGTTGCATTTAGTTTTATTTTAACTCATGTACTTGCATTTTTACTAAGTACACCCACTACTCCTTTAATTTCCTTTTTTAGGTATAATTACTAATTTGGTCCTCTAATTTTTTGGTTTAGTTCAAGTTCGTTCCCATATTTTTGGTTGGTTCAATTTAGTACCCCAATTATTTAAAATGATTGAATTTGGTCATCTTCATTAAGTTGGAGTTAACATCGTGTTCGTATAAGACAAATGTCAAGTTGTAGAATTTTTTAATTTTTTTTAATTTTTTTTTAATTTTTTTTATAATTTTTAATTTTTTTCTAAAAAATTATAATATGCCATGTGTCATGTTACTGGCGTGCCATGTGTCAGGTTATTGTCACGTCACAGTTTACAGTTATGACACGTAGTAGTGGTAAAATTTATTTTCAATTTAGTCTACTATAAAAGTTTTTGGTTCAATTTAATATCCTAATTATTTAAAATGGTCCAATTTTGTCCTTTCTAATTTGAGACCAAATTAGTAAATAAGTTTAATTATAACTTATATATACATATTAAAATAATTGTTTTGAATTTATACATCAAATCACTACACCTAAATATTCAAATTATTTTCTTTTTTACAAGTGTAAAAAATTTCAAGTGTAAAAAATTACAAAGGTAAAAATGTAAAAAATAAAATAATTTGAGTATTTAGGTGTAGTGATTTGATGTATATATTAAAAAAATTATTATAACATGTATATATAGGTTGTAATTAAGATTATTTACTAATTTAGTCTCAAATTATAAAGGACAAAATTGAATCATTTTAAAAAGGGAAAAATATGATTTTGGTCCATGAAGTTTGACCCAAATTTGAAAATGGTCCTCGGTTGAAACTTGGTCACTGTTTGGTCACTATACTTTCAAAATCATTGTTTTTAGTCCCTATTTTTGGACGGCGTTAAAAATAGCAAACGATGTGCCACGTGTTATTTAATTTTTTATATAAAAAAGAAACTAGCATCGGCCTAGCTAACGCTTTCCACAAAAACTGACAAAAATATATTTTTGGTCCTTGAAGTTTGAACTTAATTTGGAAATGGTCCTATTTGAAACTTGGTTTTAGTCCATGCAAATTGAATAATAATTATATAATAATAATAATACTATACTAATAATAATAATAATAATAATATTATTATTATTATTATTATATAATGATAATATATAATTATTAATAGTATTATTATTATATAATAGTAATAATAATTATTATTATATATAATTATTAATAATATTAAAATAAATAATAATATTAAAACTATTATTAATATTAATATTAACAATAATTATATAATAATAATAATATATGAGTAATAATATAAATAATAATTAATAATATTAATATTATTAATAATATAATTACAGTACTGATATATAATTATTAATAGTATTATTAATATTATTATTGATATATTAATATTATTAATTATTATTAATATATAATAATATTATTATTAACTATTATAGAATAATAATATTTTTATTATATAATGTTATTATTATTAATAGTAGTATTATTATTATATTTTAACAATGATTTTGCATGTGGAAAGACCAAATAGTGACTAAGTTTCAACTAGGGACCATTTCCAAATTAAGTTCAAACTTCAGGGATAAAAAACATATTTTTTCCAGTTTTTGTGAAAAGCATTGGCTAGGCCGACGCTAGCTTTTTTTATTAAAAAAAATAAATAATACGTGGCACACCGTTTATTATTTTTATCGCTGTCCAAAAATAGGGACTAAAAACAATAATTTTGAAAGTACAAGGACCAAACAATAACCAAGTTTCGACCAAGGACCATTTCCAAATTGAGGTTAAACTTGAGGGACCAAAAACATATTTTCCCTTTTAAAAGCTAGGGGTACTAAATTGAACCAAAAATTTAAAATAGATGACTAAATTGAAAACAAGTTTTATCACTGCCACGTGGCATGACAGTATCTTGACATGTGACATATTATAAATTTTTAGAAAAAAATTATAAATTAAAAATAAATAAAATGTGCTACGACTTGACACATGTCCTGTACGGACACCGTGTTAACTTCAACTTAACGAAGAGGACCAAATTGAACCCTTTTAAATAATTAGGGTACTAAATTGAACCAACAAAAAATATGGGGACCAAATTGAACTAAACCCAAAAATTAGGGAACCAAATAAGTAATTATACCCTTTTTTTAGCTAGGATGCATTTACTTTATGCACCACGCATTTCTCTTTATGCACCCCATTCCCTTGTGTATAGTTTTCCTCATTGCACCCACTTACTCACTTATGCACCCTCATTTTCTCTTTCCAATTTTACCATTATCTAATTAAAACTCACATTTCAACCACATCATTTTCTAAAATAATAAAAATGTTTTAAATTGAAATAAAATTAAATAGTTTTCAAAAAAAGATAAAAATTAAAATAAATTAAAATTATTGTCTTTATTTATTCTTTTAGTGTCTAATCAACCACTCGTGTCGCACGACACAACTTTTTTTTAAAAATACAAAAATTATAAAAAAATGGGTTTTGATGTCTAATTGATCGCTCGCGTCGCACGACATTACTTTTTTTAAAAATACAAAAATTATAAAAAAGGTTTTAGTGTCTAATCGACCACTCGCTTCTCACAACATTTCTCTTTTAAAATATAAAAATTATAAAAATAGTTTCGGTATCTAATCGACTACTTGCGGCGCACGATACTTCTTTTTTTAAAAAATACAAAAATCATAAAAAGGTTTTGGTGTCTAATCGACCACATGTGTCGCGTGTCACTCATTTTCAAAAATGTCAAAAAGACAACTTTAAAAATTAAAATTAAATTCTTATAAAGAACTACGTAGCCTTGATTTCACATTTTTATTGAAAATACGTAGGACCAAGGTTAATCCTTGTCGAGTCTTTTTCACTCAAAAAATGATTTTGTTCAATATTTTCATATTTGTAGGAAACGTAAATATTATAAAATAAACACATATCTTTTTGCAAATTTAATTAAAGGTACCGCCTCTGGACGAGCGTTGTATGGTGCTAATACCTTCCCTATACGTAACCGACTCCTGGACCCTAAATTTGGTTTTTGCAGACTTTATTTTATTTTTATGGTTTTCCATAGTTTTCCAGAATAAACTATGGTGGCGACTTCAAATCTCTTTCCAAACCAAATTTATTTTTTGTTCATCGTCTCGTTGTGATTTAGGTTGCAACATATGGCGACTTCATTGAGAACATCAGAGAGTCAAGCCTATTTAATTGAATATGCAAAAGTGATATGTTTAGTTTAAATGTTTATTTTTTCCCTTTGTTCTTTGTGACTATTAAGGTCCTCCATAAACTTTTGCATGGTGAAACCTTGAGTAACCTCAAACTTAGCCTCTTTTGTCCAAACAACTATCCATTTTCCACTTTCGTCTACTTCTATATCTAGTATCTTACTTGGTTTTGGCATAACATTTCGAGAATATTTTTGTAGATTCTCTCTAAGGTTTGTAAACCTACTCATGATATAGCATCTAATCCACTCCATCATTGTTATTATTGGTTTATCCCTAGCATTCAATATTGTACTATTGAAGGAACCAGTTAAGTTGTTCATTAAAATGTCACACCTAGGATATGCACTAAAAGCATGCTTGCACCAGGATTTACAAGGGATAGCAACTAACCATTCATAAGCTTCTAGATTTACCCCTTTCAGCTCTTACATCTTTGCTTCCCATGTTGATAAGATGTAGACTTTGTTGCTGCCATCATCAGATTCCCTATTAAAACACCACCACCAAACCTTTTCTTGTAATTTGTATAAAGATGTCTAAGGCATAATTTGTGCTCCACTCCTTCCAACATTTCATCAAAAATTTGCATAAGTCCCTGCAACAAAACATGTGGATTGTTAATTTGCATCACATGTGTGAAATTAATACAAATTTAGGTAATATAATATACCTTTTGTTGGTCAGAAATGAAGACCCAACGATTTGATTGACTATCTCTAATGTCATCAATTAAAATTAATAGAAAGCACCTCAATGTTTCCTTACACTCATTCTCTACAACAACAAATGCCAAAGGAAAATATTGGTCATTTGGATCTCTTGCGACTACCACTAACAATTGCCCACCATAACTTATTTTTAGGCGGGAGTCATCCAAACCTATAAATGGTCTACATCCATTCAAAAACCCTTTCTTGCACCCATCTAGACACATATAGAAACTCCCGAACCATGGCTGCAAAGTTGGATAAGGTTGATTCGACTTAATTTTACATGTTTCATGTGAAACTCTCCTTAGTTCTGCCATGTAGTCATAAATTAGTGTGTAATGTTTTTCACCATCCCCCAGTAGTATGTACATAACCCTTTGTTTTTCTCTCAAAGCTCTCCTTAGTTCTGCCATGTAGTCATTGACTGTCATCTTGCCAATGTTTGTAAATGTCTCCAGTACGACTCTTGACACCCACGCCTTATTTGCATTTTTATTTCCAAACACTCTTCAACATTTATGGGTATCGATAAATGTCTTCACATGAAAAGTATGTTTGCCTCTACTTTACTCATTAAAATAACAAATCCACAGTTCCTCTTACAAACAACCTTTACTCTAATATGATTGCTCTTGACAAACTTAATTTCTCTCCCATTTAAAACAAAATGCTCCATGATGGCTTATTTAAAGTCCTTCAATGAACAAAACTCCATAGCCAATGTGAACTTAAATTCCTTACACATATCTTCAACTTTGAACCTTGGAAATTTCTGCCCCCCCATGACAACCATTATCACCATCAATGTCCATATCAGAATCAAGCTCATCACGGTTGTATTGTCATCCATGACATGGTTATCAACACTAACGTGTATCTAAAAATAACCAACACCAACATCTTCACAAACTTTTTTCTTTCTTGTATTCTTCAAAATTTCCCACCTCTTTAACACGTCTGCAAAATTTCTAGGAGGGGCAGTTTGCACTCCAAATCCATCATCATCATTTAAATCTTTGTCTTCTTCACTATCTCGAGAAGTATATCTTCATTCTTAACACCACACTGAACACCCTCTTCTTCTTCATTTAGATAACCACCCTCAACATCCCCTTCTTCATTCCTACCAATCTCAATAAGATGTTCTTCATTCGCAACAACCTGAGTACCTTGATCTTGCACATCCACGTTTACTCCTTCACTAGTGGAGCCTTCAATCAATTCAACTACTTATGTAAAATTAACAATATGGTCAACATAAATGTTAACCTCCTCTTTAGTATTTTCTGCATACATAGCCAACTCCATAGCATGACTATCTAAATTCAGAGGCTTCAGTATTTTATCCATATTGTCTATCTTCTTACTCGGCTTCCACCAAAGCTTCACTTCACCCATATATATAAACTCCTTAACTATCCCTAAAGCTTCCAAATAAGACCACTTATTAGGATCTATGTAACATCCCGACCGAATATTATAGATTTAAATAATAAAATAAATAAATAATTAATAAACCTCAATTATAAAAATGCCATTTCCCAAAACACGGGAAATTTAAAACTTTATTAGATCAATGAATAGTCCAAAATCCATAATTTATAAAACTTGAAATAATATATAAACATCCATAGTGTTTACAATTTATTTCAAAATCATAATCATAAAAGCTCCCGAGCTATCCTCGCTCTGTCACTAAACCTCACCAGATCCATCCTTTGATTCAATAATACATGGCCACCACCATGTTAACTGTGTTCTACGTCTTCTAGTGAGTACCTCAAGATGCCTTACTGCCATACCTATCGGCCACAGCCGATAAAGCACGTGCGGGAAACCATGCTACGGATCACGCACCATAATGCCAAGTGGAGTTCCTAAATATGAACATAGTTCGTAACGTCCTAAGACTACCAAACGCGTCAGCTAATTACTGAGGAGGGCAATCTATCTAGACCCGTTCGTACTGGCCACTACCAGCACACTCACACCGGCAACACTCGCCAACCCGAGCTCAACTCAAGAGTTCATCGTGTTCATCCGCCATCCCAAGCCACAACTCAAGGGATGCTATTCCGAGCCACAACTCAAGGAATCCACGTGCTTAACCCTTATCCCGAGCCACAACTCAAGGGATATGTTTCGAGCCACAACTCAAGGAACATCAGCAAGCCGACCTTTAAAGTGTAATAGAAGCCTTATAGATCATGCACACAATGCCATCAACCTAATGTTGTTGCAGCAAAAATCGCCTGGCGCTGCTCACAAGGCACCAGGCGTTGCCCGCTTTTAGACCGCCTGACGGGTGACGCGTACCGTCAAGCGTCAAGCGCCTCTGTATACACTGACTTTGCCTCTATCGCTTGGCGAGACGATCCCTACCGCTAGGTGCTAGGTCAATAGTTGCACAATACACAAACTGGTCTTGGTTATGGCTTCCTTCCTCACACACTCACTACACCAGTTCCATTGCCATATCTTTTCCACACCCAAAATGCCTACAACACACTATCACTAACAAAATTTCCAACCCAAGAGTTTCTCAATTTAAGTCATGTTTAGTCATCCTTGGTATCACTTATTCCTAATTACTTATATGCCTTCTACAACTGATATAAGCACCACTTGCCATTACATTGAACCACTACTGATATCGCTCCAATCCCAATGTGCCTGATTTACCTCAAGTTATTAATCTCTTACAAAGATGACAAATTTATATGGATTCACCCCACCAATTATATATATATATATATATATATATATATATATATATTTATTTATTTATGTGAGCTTTCACCTCTCATTTTACTAGCATTTTCTAGTGCATTGTCTGCCTAGTCACTCTAAACTACCATTTACACTTCACTGAACATCATCCCGTATTCCCTTGCACATACTGCATCATAATAATCTTTGCCTCATACAAAAGAAAGGATTAATTCCTACCTCTCACTTGCACAAGTCATCACCGAGGCTTACATCCAAATACAATCTCTAACCCCGCATTTAGCAAGAACCTAAACTTCCTAAAATCACGAACCATCAAAATTCCCACAGCCACGCAAAGATGGATGTCTCTACGATGGCACCTAGCGGTAGACCTCGTGCCGCCGACGATGTGTGTGATTTCTGGATCCCCAGAATTTTCCTCCCTGCGAGAACTCCCAATTCTCACAATTTAATCTTCTCCCTGTCCATTTCTCCCAATTCTCTTGCGATTTCACTCGCATGCAGACCAATGTACAACCCACACTCATTCCCTACAATTTTCCCCTAAAATTACATCACTAATTTGTCTCGCAATATCAATCCCCAATCTTTCCAACCTTAACACTTATTTACACTATTCCATTCAAATTAATGGTCAATTACACAATTTCACAGTTTATATACATCTAATTGCACATGCTTTCATACAGATTAAAGATACAATTTAAGAAAATGGGTTCAGCTCCCCTAACCTGGAATTTCCTTGCTTAAACTTGAATTCTAGAGTTCTTCCTTTGTTTCAACAATGGCTTCCCTTCAATTTCGCCCCAGGTTACCTCAATTCTCACTGAACACTCTCCAATTCCCTTTCCTCTCACTATGCAGTAATGGCAAGTGCAGAAACCTCTCCTCTCTCCTGAATTTTTCCTTATAATGGTGTCTTAATGAGGGATTAATGGCTAAAACGAAAATGGCATTTAAAAGTGATATAATTGCCATTCAAACTCCATCATTTAGTTAACTCATAACCTGCTAATGCTAACTCTATGCGCAACCATTCAACCAATTCATGTTTCGTGATAACTAATATAATTCTATGATTATATTATCATTCAACATGATCAAGCATATTATTAAAAATAATAATAATTAAATAACACACAAATGGCATACATAGGACTTAAACCCAAGTCCTCTCATACAATTAAGTACGCTCAACCATTTGAGCTAGTACTTTTCCACGTCATATTAATCAATATTAAATGCCATAAAGGCTCCCCTACCCGCATTTATTAATTAATTAAATTTCACGGGTCTTGCAATCTATAGCTCTCAACAAATGCTTCTCTTCACCTTCTTAACGGACCCCCTATCCCTCAATCTTTACGAAGTTCCCCATGTGATGGAAGAGAACACTGTATGGGAATGAAACATGGAATTGTATTCTTAAACTCACAAAGGATCAAAATAAAGAACAACTTGTACACTGATAAAATCTCCAAAATTTTAAATCAATATAAAGATAGAAAGTCAAATCTTACTTGGATTGTAATCGCGATTTCAAGGGATTTGTTGGTTCAAGTTCAACGATAACGGGATACCCTTCTCAACAATGGCCTTTCGTCAATGCCCTACATTCGTTCTCAATCTCTTTCGATCATCACCTATCTTGCTTTTGTTATTTTAATACTATTTTTAGGGTTATTAGGTTTTTCAAATTGAGTTTTTAATTAAATAAATGCAAATTATAATTCCAACACATGTGTATGATGTGTAAAAAATCACAACACAACATGGAACGTCATTCTACAGGTCAATAAGTTACTAACAATGTTACAGATAAAGGACTAAAACCAAACATTACAAAATTTAGGGGACTAAATAGGTTACAGTTTCACATAACGACTAATTTTAAAATCCATTAAAAGTTTGAAGACGAAAAACATATTAATTTCTTTATTTTTTTAAAGAACGTTGCTATTGGTTAAATCTATGTTGCTTTTTATGATGTCCATAGGAAAATGATAGCCTAGAATAGCTAGAATTCAAGCAGGACATAGATGTGTGTATGAACTTGATGTGGGTCAAGCTAAATATGTTAAATCCTTCACACTTAATTGATTAGAATGTTAATCTAATCTATTAGGCCATGTCTGGTGTGTGTGTGTGTGTAATGGTTAAATTTGTTGTTTTGTTGTCGTGCTAGTTGATTAGAATATTAATCTAGTTAATTAGATTAATTATGGAACATGAACTTGAGCAATGTCATAATCTAGTTGATTAGTTAGATAACCTAATCAACTAGATACACCATAAAACAACTCTACTCTAAAAATAGGTCACTGATACAGTTATGAGTCATGTTTTTTTTTCAAACAAAAGAGATCGAAGAAAGGGTGTTGATGAGTTCTTGGAGCATTTTTGCAGCTATGCCTCATTGTTCATCAAGATTTCATGAAGATGGTGTAATAGTGATACCAAGCTTTGTATTGATTCAAGTGTTCTTGTTCCATCACAAGTTTATCCTACATGTATCACTATTATTGTTTTTTACTGATTTTTATGGTTTCTTGGTTCTAAAATTTTGTCCTTCTATCATTGTGATTGTGATAGGGGTTAGTAATTGCTTGTAGCATTACTGCTTTGCATTTCTTGAAGGATTGTTTCAAGAGTGTGTTTCTAGAGTTTAGGAATTACATAGGAGATTCTTATATTCCTTCTCTTATTGCTGTAGTGGAATTTCTAGTGTGGATAGCTAGAGATTGGATGTAGATTCAATTGAATTGAACCACTATAAAACTTGGTGTCTCTTATGCTCTCTTTTCATTATCTTTTACATTTTGCTAAGTATAAAGGTTAAACAATATGCATTCTTAAACATATTTTGTAAATTGGTTAAAGATCTTTTTAAAACTAGTTTTAAAGTGAAAAGAACAACAAAAGATTTCCGAAACCAATTCACTCCTCTCTTAGTTATAAAATATTGGTGCATCAAATCTAACAAAGAATATATAACACAATTTCTTAAATCCATAATCATCCACTAAAATATTATATGATAGTTATATAATTATTTAATTTTTTTTACATGATTTAACTTTTTTGTTTCTATAACAAAAATAAAAGACACGTGTGTGTGTATATATATATATATATATATATATATATATATATATATATATATAATTAATATATATATATAT
>Ga0099822_1005689_pt1 | contig 16271 bp, 12 predicted proteins | sample CowpeawhiteBW_FD_76839 | JGI IMG/M metagenome (GOLD analysis project Ga0099822, IMG submission 76839) | Root nodule microbial communities of legume samples collected from California USA - Cow pea white BW | ecosystem: Host-associated > Plants > Roots > Nodule | place: USA: California | collected...
ATATATATATATATATATATATATATATATATATATATATATATATATATATATATATATATATATATATATATATATATATATATATATATATATATATATATATATATATATATTGAACATCAATATGAGCATGTGAAGATATTGTTTATTATGATGCAATTAATTACAGATGAAAGATTTTATATTGATTATCTAAATGTTTGGATAAATATATTATTTTTACTTAAATATTGGTTAGTATGGAGATTAATATTAATGTACATGTGTTTCGGTGTGACTTAATCACAATATAATAGTTAGAATGATTTTCTTTTATCGTCACTATATCTATATCTAAAGTGAAAACATGTATGTTAAAGCCATATATCTCGAATAAAGATTTGTAGCATTTTTTTTATTTGTAATTATTAATTGTTAGTTTTTGTCGGTGAAAAGTTAAACTCACAACATCAAATAAATATTATTTTTCTAAATTGTTACTAGGAGTGATCAAACTCATGAGTGAAAACAATATTTAAACAACTCTATCTCACTTGTTTGAAGTAGATAAAATTTAGGTAATAACTTAATTGCTCATGCATTAAGTTTTGCGAGTGATTTTTAGGTTTTGAAATATATCAAGTCATACAATTATGTGTTTATATTTATGTAATTGTAACATTATTTAAGCCTCGGTATAATGTATTTTAAGTTTTGAAAACTTATATAATACACTAGGTGTAACAAAAGTCTCGTATTGATTAAATATAAAATCAATTATATTATATATATACATATATATATATATATATTTAATATAATATTAGAGTAAGAGAAAGTGAGAAAGTATTTTTTAATTATAAAAACCAAATTCATTCAACTTAAAATAGTACTTAAAATAGTTTGGTCAATCAAACCTGTTTTAAAATAGGAATTAAAGAAGAAATAGGTTGAGAATAAAAAAATCGGTTTACATGATGAAATTACTTTTGAACAAAATTGTTTTTAGTTAAAAGAATTCCAGAATTAAATATTTTTATTTCAAAACCAGAATAGAACGAAATTTTAATATAGTTATTTTTTCCGTAAAAAGTAATTACAATTATAAAGAAGTTTCATGTCTCGATAGAAGTTACTTTAATACAATCTGACGAACCAAACTTTAAATCCATATTTTAATTTTAAATGAGACGCTTACAACTTGATGTCTAACTTATATATTGATTAAGATTTTCTTTAAAAGAAAGACACATGTTGGGAAAAAGTTAGCTAAATATGCTTCAATTAAACATATATTTTGTTCCGTAGTTAACTTCTTAACATTAAATAAAATATACCAGTTTTATTCAAAACTAGGTTAATTAATATATCAGTATTGTGAAAAATTATTTGTGAAGCCGAAAAAAATGGATATGAGGAAAGTAACTATTCGAAATGGTATTTATTTCTAAAAGTAATGGACTAGCTGTCTATTAAAAGTGATTTTAAATAATACTTTTCAACGAGTATCTTCTTATTTTTCATTTGTATATTTCACACTCGTAATAATTTTAATAAATTACTTTCATTTTACATAAAATCTACTGCTTTAGTAAATGTTTTAAAAGAAGTGGTTTTATTTATTGTTTCTCCAAAACTCTGAATGAGCAATCGCTGTCGGTTCTTACAGAATTCGCATCCAAACAAATCACAAAACGACAAACATTTGAGTAAACCCTTTCTTCCATGTGTCCAACACTGTGCTGTACTCCGCATTGCAAATTGCACCATTCCTTCAACAACTTCATTCAACATACCAACTTCAACGCGCAAAGTTTCACTCCCACAACACAACAGAAACACACGCACACTCTCTCTCCTCGTATATTTTAGTATAACAGTATTGTATTGTACATGTACTATTGCTATACTACAATTTCTCTAATCTCCAAGCACGACCCAGACAAAAATAAAAAAAACAGGTCTGACATCACCTTACTCACACAACCTCCTCTTCATTACTACTAATTAATCATACTTAACATCTTCTAATTTTTATTGCCCCGCGACTTTCCCATTTATCACCTCATTTTCTGATGACAAAAGTTACATCTTTGGAAACAACCAAGAGAAGAACCAACGAGATCGAGGACCTTCTGCAGCTTCTGCTTCTGCCTTTTTCTTCTTCCTGGGGTGCTGCCACCTGCTACTCTTTCTCTCCCAAAAATCAAACCTTAATTTATGCGATATTTGTTGGATCCAACTTCAGGAGCCGGCTACGCTTGTCCAATTGGGTCTAATCATTTGAGTTCTTCGGTTAACGTGAATTTTGGTCAGAGACCCAATCATCAGAGCCGGTTGGTGGTGGGTAAGTGAGAAAAAGGAGAATAAAAAGAAAGTTTGTAGGTTGACCGGTAGATAAGAGCAAAGGAGAGTGGAAACCCTAGAAGGAACCCATACAAGAAAAACGATCAAAAACCGAGACTTTCTCTGTGAGGGTAAATGCCCTTTAGATTTTTTTCCGTCTGAAAAATCCTAGAGCTGTTTAAGGTTCCCATGCCGGTTGACTTGGACAATGTTTCCACAGCTTCAGGGGAAGCTAGTGTGTCTTCCTCTGGCAATCAGACAGTGCCCCCAAAACCCACGACAAAGAAGAAGCGAAACCTTCCAGGAATGCCAGGTACAGCAAAAGATTTCATCAAGCATCACCGTGTTGTGTTGTTTTCTTATTTTTTATTTTTTGTTTGTGGGGTTATTCAGATCCGGATGCTGAGGTGATTGCTCTGTCTCCGAAGACCCTGATGGCGACGAACCGGTTCGTGTGTGAAATATGCAACAAGGGGTTTCAGAGGGACCAGAACCTTCAGCTTCATCGGAGGGGTCACAATCTGCCATGGAAGTTGAGGCAGAGGTCGAGCAAGGAGGTGAGGAAGAGGGTGTACGTGTGTCCCGAACCGACGTGCGTTCACCACGATCCTTCTAGAGCTTTGGGGGATCTCACTGGGATTAAGAAGCACTTCTGCAGAAAACACGGCGAGAAGAAGTGGAAATGCGACAAGTGCTCCAAGAAATACGCAGTTCAATCCGATTGGAAGGCTCACTCCAAGATTTGCGGTACCCGAGAGTATAAATGCGATTGTGGTACCCTCTTCTCAAGGTCTTAACTCTTTGCCTTTCACCCTTTGTGATACTGTTACCAAAGTTTTTATTTTGGGATTTGGGGTTTGTGAAAGTTTTGTTATTTTTGAAGGAGGGATAGCTTCATCACGCATAGGGCTTTTTGTGATGCGTTGGCAGAGGAAAGTGCGAGATCTCAGCCTCAGACTGCTGCAAAGGCTAGTCCCGAGTCAGATTCGAAGGCTGTAACCGGTGATTCGTCGCCTCCGGCGGCTGCAGCTGCGGCTACGCCTCCACCGCCTTCTGCTCCGCCGGCTAGTTCTAAGTCAAACAGTGTTGTTGTATCGTCGTCTGCTTTGCAGACACCAAATCCAGGTAGATAATATCCGAATCTGGAAAACATTGAAATCTACTTGGTCGTTTCTTTTGTCGCGTTTGATACGGTTAAAACTAGACCAACAAAGCATTTTGTTGTTTCTGTGAGTGGTGTTTTTCTTTTTCTCTCTCTGTGATCCTGGAGCTTACTGGTTTTTGTCTGTTATCGTCCTTTGTTTTCATCTGCTATTGGGTGTTTGTATATATTCATAACATCAGAGTAAGTGAAATGGGATTCGGAGAGCTAATTAAGTAATAAAATTATGTAAGTAATTAACTAATGGAAGTATAAAATAAACTATTGAAAAGGTGTTCTTTGGAACTGTGGGTGTAAACTATGCATTTGTGGACAAAGAAACTCATAAAAGATTCAAAAGCTAAAAGGAGAAAGAAAAGCTTTGTTTTTTGGGGGTGGAAGGGGGAGTGGATTTGAGAAAGGAAACCATTATTTGTTCTTTTCTTTTCAACTTTAACATAAAAGTAAAGACTCAAACTTTACAAGTCTTTGCAACGTTAGTGGCTGCTTCTTCACTCCTTAATTATTATCAACAGTAATATCATTCTTATTATTAATATTACTTCTACTTTCTCCCCTGTTTTGATCTCAGAGTTGCCAGAAAATTCCCCACAAGTCATAGAAGAACCGCAGGCCAATCCTGCTGTGAGTGGAAGCTGTAGCAGCTCCAGTACCAGTACCAGCACCACTAGCTCAACTAGCAACAGCAATGGCGGTGCTAGCAGCAGTGTATTTGCAAGCCTGTTTGCTTCATCAACAGCAACAGCATCGGCAACTGCGAGCCTCCAATCTCAAACACCAGCATTCACTGACCTAATCAGGGCCATGGGGCATCCAGATCATCCAGCAGACCTCTCAAGGCCTTCATCTTCGGAGCCCATTTCTCTGTGCCTTGCTACCAATCACGGGTCATCCATTTTTGGAACAGGATTGCAGGAGTGCCGTCAATATGCCCCGCCGCCACAGCCAGCCATGTCTGCCACTGCTTTGCTACAGAAAGCCGCCCAAATGGGTGCAGCTGCCACAAATGCCTCTTTTCTTCGCGGATTAGGCATAGTGTCTTCTGCTTCAACCTCATCAGGTCAGCAAGATAGTTTGCAATGGGGTCAGCAGCCAGGGGAACCGGAGGGTGCCTCAGTTCCTGCAGGTCTTGGACTCGGGCTTCCCTGTGATGGCAGCTCTGGACTGAAGGAGTTAATGATGGGGACACCCTCTGTGTTTGGTCCAAAACAGACCACCCTTGATTTTCTCGGGCTGGGAATGGCTGCAGGGGGCAACCCCGGTGGAGGCTTATCGGCACTGATCACCTCAATTGGTGGCAGTCTGGATGTTACTGCTGCTGCAGCAGCAGCAGCATCCTTTGGTAATGGAGAATTCCCTGGCAAGGATATTGGGAGGAGTACTTGATATTTTGGGTGCAAGGAGCCAAGAACAATATTTTTCAGGGCGAGAAGTTCTGGTTTGTACAGAGTTATATGGTCCATTGTACAATGTGAAGTTGCAGTGCAATTGGGGGAGGATTAGTAAGATGTAGTAATGCTCATATTGAGCAGTGCCACTCGCAATGCGCTTCAAGGGTCCTTTCGGATTATCTGATGCATCTAATGTGAGGGGAAAAGAATGTATATTTATTATTATATTAAAGAAAATGCACGGAGAGTCTTCTTTCCATGAGTAATGGCACGAGTTACAATAATATGTTTGCTATGGACCACTGGATCTGGTGAATTAAGATGTTGTGTAAAAGGTTGAAATTGATGTTGGGTTGGTGCCATATAGAAGACAACAACCAGAGATGTTTTTTCTTCTTGGCCATCTACAGTTTTGAATTGATCAAGCTGTGAATTAGTTCCGATGTTGGATAATTTGTTTGGTCCATAGCTGTAGCTTGTAGACATAAATCAGGAAACTTTGATGTTTTCTTTTACTGTTAGCAGTAAATGGTTGGTTGAATATTTATCGTCAATATGCATTGTCATTATGTTGTGAAGGAGTGTTATTCCATTGAAGTTCAAAATTTTCCCCATGAATCAAATTCCACGTTATTCTTGCTTCTTGGATGCAATTGCAACTTTTGTCTATAAAAGATTATAATGGCGGCAATTCCCTGGGAATAAAAAGAGGGATGAAAGTGAAGGCAGAATTCAAAGAAAAGAAGTTGCGAATGTAATAAATAGTAAGGTGCCCCAGTTGCATAAGCAACAAGACTCTTGGCATTTGTATCATATCAGCATGAAAAAACCTATGCAGATCCGTGTCATCTAGCCCCCAATAAGTGTGAATGTGAGGTGGTGGCTTTTAAGTTCTACTTTTGGTCAAAGTCACTGAGCTGCATTCATTGACAAAAAAGTACGGCGTTTTCCCAGCTTCAACGGCGAACCTTTGTTTCATTATCATTGATTTGTCGTTTTCTTTTTTCCTTTTTACGTGTCTTAGCCTCCACAACCACAACTAACGTATGCTGTTCACCTCTTCCTTTGTGTCTTTCTATATTGGTATTTGGGACACACTAAAAAGCGCTTAAGAGAACTTGTAATAGATATGTTTAAGGAATTTACTTGGAAATGAAGATACATGACGACTAAATAATTGATATTATGCCACATTTATGAGTTGCAACTAACAAAAATATATTTGTTTTATAACAATTTATTTTAACCAATGAGTTAGATTCTCAAGAACATTAGAAAAGTCTTTGTTTCCGGCCACAAACTTGAGAAGGAAAGTAAGGAATAGAAAGTTTGAAAAATGAGACATTAAATCATGAAAAACATCAATGATAATGATAAGTTACAAAGAAAGTCACCCATAAGGTTGTGATATTAATCTATAAACGAGAAACACAATAAGTTAAATGAGATACATAATTCATTAGCGATTAGGTTTAAATAAAATGTAATAAAATATTTATTTTTATTACAATTTAATAAATAATTATATAAAATATTATGATAATAAATAAAATAATTTTAAGTTTTACATTTTATATTTTATATTCTGTGAAGTCAATTATTTTAATATCTGATAATTAATTTATGAAAAACTTTAAATTCAATCAATTAAATAGTAAATTATTTTAATTTTTAAAATTGGTGTGCCAAAAAAAAATTAGACATCATTTGTAATTAGTTATTTAAACAAATTAAATTTTAGTTTTAAAATAATTTTAATACTGTTGTTTATTTCATAAAATAATTACTTCATAATTAGTTATCTTTTCATCTTTATTCATATTTATTTTCATTAAATTTTAATTAAGAACGTTTTAATATTCTATTTTATTATTTAATTAATTCAATATATATTTTATCACAACAATTTAATCAACTACAATTTTTTTAATCATTTTCTTTCACTTTGTCTTAATTAAAATTATTTCATTTTTTATTCTTTTATTTCTTTTACTAGTCTTTCAAATCCAAAGAATTTAAAGGGGTTGTACGTTGTCTTCAAAGATAGAAGTTGACCTTTTTATATTTTGATCAGTACCCCATTATTTAATGTTAATGTCAGTTTAATGAGACTTAAGTGAAATTTCGAAAGCATTTTCCAATATTAGAATGCGAGTGAACCTTAAACCCGGAAAAGAAAAAAAAAAGTAATTATTTTTCTTTGTTCTCAAGGAAATAGAAAAAAAAAAAAAAAAAAGAGGGAGTGGAATTTGATAGCGTTAAACTTAAAACTGTGTCCCCACACTTTTTAGGTTTTTGTGGAGCTGGGCACAAGTAAGACACCCACAACGGAAGACAAAAGCGCGATTTCGTAACCTGTAAGAATCAATTTAATTCTTCAAACTTATTCTTTACAATTCTCATGTATTTTTCCTTTTGTCTCAATCAATTTGATTTTGCTCTCTCGTTATTGCTGAACCCTTCACTTCGTGTATTCTCTTCTGGTCCGATTATTTAGTACCTATTCTTTACAATCTGGTGGCGTGCTTCATTCCGTGAAGTTGGAAGCTTTGAATAATATTTGTTCAAATTTCAATGTTTCAGAATCTGGGTGCGATTCATTTCCTCCATAGTAAGGTTTAGTGGGAGGCTGAAAAAGGAATGCTATTTTTTAATTCAAATCACAGGCTAGGATCCACGTTCTTCTTCAAGGGGGAAACTGAATTAAAGTCGTTTGGTACAAGGGATTAAGATGATGCCTGGCATTTTCTCAAGGCCGAATGCTACCATTTACTGTCGCATTCGGGAAGCATTGACTCGGCAACAAGGGGTACCGGCATTCTTGTATAGAAGTTCAGGGTTGTCTCTTTGTTCACTGTATTCAACTTTCTTTTTGCCCGGTTCAATTCATTGCTCTTCAAGCCACACGCTTATCCCAAAATCAATGGCTACTGCTTCCCATTGCAATGCTGTGCTGGGAGATGTTTATGTTAATGGTTTAATCTCAGGTTGTGCTAGTGTGCAAGACTTCACAAAGCCTGCTGTTGTGTCCTTCAAAGACAAAAATCTTAAAGGCTGCCTAAGGGGTAGCGGGAATCTAAGGAGACCACAACCTTCGTTTGGTTCTTTGAGTTTTGGTAGTTCTACTTTTGATGGTAATTGGAGGATCCGGGATTTCAGTTTGCTTCATGGATCATGGCTCAAGAATTTCTCTACCTCTTCTTCTGCCTGCCCCTCAGCTGGGGCTGCTCGTGCTGTCTCTTTTGATGGCAGCCCTCCCGATGAACAGCTTGCAAATTCCTCTTTTTCACCTGACGAGTACGTGATCATGTTCTTTTTATTCTGAATTCTGTTTCTGCATGAATTGCTTTTAAATAACATAATGTGATATCAAATTCACTTCCATGAATGAAGCTTGGCATGAGTCAAATTTTGCTAATAGGTTGTTAGTAGAAGATTATACTTACAAAATTATCTATATTTCTGACAGCTGATACTTATCTAGAGTATTGGGGATTATTAATTTCAGAACTACTGTTGGTGGCAAGACCTTGAAGATGTTGTCAGGATCATGTTATCTACCGCATCCAGATAAGGAGGAGACAGGAGGAGAGGATGCTCATTTTATTTGCGCAGATGAACATGCAATTGGTGTTGCTGATGGTGTGGGTGGCTGGGCTGACGTTGGTGTTAATTCAGGACTGTTTTCCCGGGAACTTATATCCAATTCAGTGAGAGCAATTCAAGAGGAGCCCCAAGGTTCTTTTAATCCAACAAGGGTGTTAGAGAAGGCTCATTCAAATACAAAGGCTAAGGGTTCATCAACAGCTTGTATTGTTGCCCTTACTGATAAGGTATTCCATTTTCTCATTCTGAACTTTGTAAAGAAGAATAGTCTTGTCCACTTGTGAGTGAACTTAAACATCATCCATGTTTTATGCCTACTGAATATTAGGTGTTTTTCTTTTGTTCTCTAATGCATCAACATTAAAGTTTTCTACAATTTTACCTGTCCCCGGTATATTGGAAATTGTTGTCTGGTATAATGCATTATGCCAACAGTTATCCTGTATAGAAATGCGTGCCATTTGAAGTAATATTGTGTACAGTATCAAATTGGGTTGAAGATTACAATAACTTTCCTATTGAACATGTCTCCCACCAAGCTATTTTAAAGTCAAAAGATAAGTTGCTTCAGCTTATGGACTTAAAAGCATGCTGGGACTTCTAACCAGCTTTTTCTTTATTATTTGGTGCGTTCTGCTCTGCAATAATAGCATAGATATGATCATGTGCGCTGATACTTTTTCTTAAATATTCTATAAACAGCTCTTAAGTCTCAAGTTCTTTTATATAATGTCCGATTGGTGTTTTAGCTGCCACTTGATGGACTGAAGCTACCTCATTCGCAGCGAGTAAAGTTATTGTTACTAGTAAATTTGGTGGACTACATTTTTGAGCTGGTATAAAAGGAAAATGTAACAAACTGATTTATTTTCATTCTTGGTTGTTGGTTTCTTGGTCCAGGGACTACATGCTATTAATTTGGGCGACAGTGGATTTATTGTGGTTAGAGATGGATGCACCATTTTCCAGTCCCCTGTCCAACAACATGACTTCAATTTCACATATCAGTTGGAGAGTGGCTATGGAGGTGATCTACCCAGCTCTGCGGAGGTAAAGTACACTCATCAACATTGTTAATGGGATTTTGTTTTATTTGGCTTTGCGTTCACGTTCAGCAGGGATAATAAAGGCTTATTTGTGTAGTTATTTTTGTGCAAATATTTCGTGGGGAAACTTGGGCATGCTGGTAGGAAAGGTGGAAATTATGGAGAGGTGTGAAAATTGAGAGATTTTGATTTTTGTTAAACAGTACTTGGTAGAAGGGGTGAAAAATGAGAATAAAGTGCACCCAGTTGTCATCCTTTTCACATTTTCCCTCCAGTGGTCGATTGTAAGATGATCTGCATTTCATGTTTTTTGCAGCTCTGATTTTATTTTTTCCACATCCACCTATACCAAGCAAATATATTGTCTAATAGACCATTTTTTCGTTTCTCCCTTCAATGTGGTGCTAGTATTATTCCTTAAGATGCCTAACGGTAGATGAAGTTTAATGTTCTTCTCTTAATTATGTGACTTTATGAAAGTAAAAGAATTTCAGCATATTTTTTTGCTATAATGTATTCAGGTTTTTACCATACCCGTTGCTTCAGGAGATGTAGTCATTGCTGGAACAGATGGCTTATTTGACAATCTGTACAATAGTGAGATCACTGCAGTTGTTGTACATGCAATTAGGGCTGGACTAGAGCCCCAAGTAACTGCTCAGAAGATAGCAGCACTGGCTCGTCAGAGAGCGCTGGACCCGAGCAGGCCGACACCATTTTCTACTGCTGCTCAGGAGGCTGGCTTCCGTTATTATGGTGGCAAACTTGATGACATTACTGTTGTTGTCTCATACATATCTGGCTCACTTAGCGAGTGAGTTTTTGGCCATCTTCACGTAGTCTCATTTTTGTTCTACATGGCCATTCACTTTTCAAACTCAATGAACTCCTATTTTGCATTCTCAAACTTGAGTTTCCCTGCTACCCTAGTAAATCTTGTTACTACAAAAGGGTCGTTTCGGGTTTACTTCCTTTCTTTGTATACAGTAAGAATTTGGAAAAGACAACTAAACGGCTTTCTTTATATTTTTCTTGGTCAATCCATGAAATTGTCAATTAAATATTATGAACTGAACGAGAAAACCTATGCACAGAATTTAGTAAATTGAGCTTGAGCAGTGTGCAAAGTATGGTACTTTTCTTTTGGTTTATTGAGTGCTCGTTGGGCGCATGCAACTGTTGTTCCTTGGCTATGCTTGGTGGAGGAGAATGAAATGTAGTAGTATTGTGTTCCAATGTTTAAAATTGGCAAAATGGAAACCAATGAAAGTTATTCAATCTCATTCATTATTTATCTTTAATTTTGTATTTCCTTTTTGACAGAATGAAATGTGTGTAAAATGAGGATAATACCTAATAGAAATATCTCTTTGCATTTATCTTTCTGTCACTGTCACTTACATAAGAGGAATATATTGAACTTTTGTTTTATTTATGATAAATAGAAATTATATTTCACTATTTCAGTTTACTACTTTCAATTTTCTTTTTATTTATCTATTCTGTTTCCATTGATCCAAATATAACTTGAAAGTCTAACGCAAACTTGCTCAAGATTTTGAAACTCTATTTAAAAAACAAAAAAAATCTTTCAAATATTTATGTATAAGAAATAGTTATAACATTGTTAAAATTAAATATAGATAAAACTCAAAATAAAGATTCCACACGGTAGTTAGCATTAATATCATCTTGTCTAAATTAACTATGATAGGTTTTGTTCTAAAATTATATGAATAACATATTTTAATACGTAAAAGTTGTTAGGATGGGTAATTTTATAAATCCATGCTCATGTCTGAAGTAGCTAAGCTTATTCATATCATCATCAGCATGCTTCATGAAACATTGGTCTTCAACCTTAACAACCAGGCATAAAACACAAACGGATCTAAAGGCAACAAAGACAAAAACAAAAAAAGCTCTTATTATTGTAATACATAGGACGAGCTAGAGCCAAATACTTAAGACGAAATCAAACGTTCCTGACTTTCAAAGCTCTCCTTCCTTCAAAGGGATCAGCATCACCCTCTTGCTCTCTTCTTTTCTCCCTCTCTTCTTGTTGTCTCTTGGCTTGTTCTTGCTCCTCTTCTGCTACTTCTTCTTCTGATGATGATCTCTTCCCCTTCTCTCTCCTCGGTCTCTCCCACCATGTCGGATCTTCTTCTTCTTTTCCTTCCCTTTGTCCTTCCTCCTGTCGCTTCTTCTCTCTCTTTTCTTGCTCTCTTCTAGCTTGTTCTTGCTCCTTCTGTGCTGCTGCTTCCGCTTCCCCTTCCCTTTTATCTTGATCTTGCTCCTTTTCTTGCTCTCTCTTGTCTTCTGTTTCTTCTCCTTTTTCTTTCTCTCTTTTCTTTTCCCTCTTCTCCTGTTGCCTTCTAGCTTCTTCTTCCTCCCTCTCCCTCTCTTCTTTCCTTTCCCTTTCTTTCCCTCTCCCACCACCTTCTTCATGCTCTCTCTCTTCCTCCTCCTCACGCTTCTTTTCCCTCTCTTCTTGCTGTCTTTTGGCTTCCTCTTCCTCTCTCTCCCTCTCTCTCTCTTGCTTCCTGTCTTCTTCCTCTTCTTCTCTCTTTCTCTCCTCCTCCTCTCTCTTCCTCTCCCTTTCTTCCTCCTCCATTGTATTCTCCTCTTCCTCTGCGCAGGAGCTGCACCCGAAAATGATGGCATCTCTTGGAGAACGCTGAAGTTCCTCAGCGGTTCTGTCACTTACACCCAAAGAGGTAGCCAGTATATGCTTGTCCAGATTGTCAAGCACAGATCCTTTTCCCGCCAAAAATTGAGGATGGTTGTCCTTTGCTGAAGTGCTGAAGCCCAGAAAAACAAACGGTTCATCGTTGAATGCCATCTGAGCCATTGAATGAAACCTAGGCACCACAAAAGCATCACCCGCGTTAACCTTAAACCTCATGTTTTGGCTTTCTGTCTCATCTTCAGTGCTGCTTCCATTTACCACTCGGACCATGCCTTTCCCTTCTACTGCCACTGCCAACTCTGCTGCCTTCGGGTTCCAATGAGGCCCCAATATTGATCCCTTCAATTTTATAGTTTGGAAATTAATTTTCATACAACTTCATAACATAAGCATGCACAATTATAAAAACCAGTTCGATCGGTTTGTAAAAACTGTTCGTTCCAAAACCTGTTAAGAACCGAACGTGTTTAAATAGTTTGGTCCTAGTTAATATTATAATCACGAACCTCGTTCAAATGCACCATCAGAAATCCAATGTTCGTCCGCTTCAATGACTTTAGTTGCCTTTTGGACACTGCTACGCTACTACCATAACGATTTTTGAAGTCAGGGTCATGATTAAGGATGTTGTATTTTTCGAGTTTGTTGGAGTTGGACCCAACACCTACAAAATTTTTAAGAAACGAAGCCTCCAGTGTCTTGACAATATTCGTCTTCTTTGAATCCGCATGCACTATAGCTGGGGTATTTTTCTTGTTGACGATTTCTTCTATCAAATCATCTGGTACCTTCAAAATTCATAATTTGTAGTTTTGTCGTTAGTACACAACAATCCCTATAAAAGACAGATTTATTACGTTATGTATTTCAACGGTTGCACAGTGTGTGGCTAAAGCAATACCTTCAAAGCTGCTTGCATGATTCTCTTATCAAAGCCCTTGACCAGTTGGTCGATTCTTGAGTAAGCACCGATCGATGGATTCTGCATTCGTGGTTAACAATTAACACGAATAACAGCAAACAAAACTTAACTTTCTGTGTAAGTTCAATGAAAAAGAATACATGTGTAGCACTTACAAAAGTATTGTCTTCTGTATTGGTTAACATTGCATAGATCCTCAGTTTCCTTCTCTCAGCCTCTAAGTCGCTCTGTATATAGAAAACAGATCCTTCAACGAGATTGCAGAGATCTCCTTCGCGTAAAGGGATCGTGCCAGTATCATCATCATGTGCCCAAGTCAGCTTTCCACTCCCTGAAGCCACAGTGCGATGAGAATGTTGACATTAATTTGTGTATACCACAATATTATGCATGTTCCACTATGAACAAGATTGATAATTAATGTATTATGCAAGTTGTAATCGGAAAGTAAACACTCGTTTGGTCATGAGCATAGTATGGCCAAGGTTTTTAAAAAGGTGTCGGCGGCCATACCATATCTGTTCTAATTTTCTGAAATATCAAGAATCGCATCACGAATTCACACTAGTTCACACTTTTCCATAACATTACATATCGCGCAAAAGTCATAACGAGTACAACAATGGAAGAAAACCTTGCATACGATGTGAATAGAATGTAGACAATTACCTGTATGAACATAAAATACCATATCTGCATGTAGAAGCACAGGAAGAAATAGCGAGTTTGGCTCCAATGTGATGAACTGAAGATGGTAGGGAAGTTTGTCTGGTTCTTCCTTGATGTCAAGGGCGGTTATCTGTCCGAACTCAGTGGCAAGTAATGTCCTCCTCTGATCCTTTTTCACCACAGGACCCTCTTGAGGCTCGCCATGGTGACCTTCACTTGATGCTTTCACCCCACACAGGGAAATGGTAAGGAAGAAGATCAAGATCCAAGCTTTTCTTTCAGGCTCCATTCTTAACATTGTGAGGGAACTTGGATGGAAACTATGATTGATTACACAGTTAGCAAAGGTGGCGCTATATAGAACAAGGTGGCCAGTATTTTGAGGTACGTGTCTTGTTTTTCAGACACGTCACGCACTTTTTTATACAGGTGGCAGTTTCTTGAATGTGTCTCTGTGCATCGCAAAAATCCAAACATTCCAGAATGAGATTACTACGAATCTATTATCTATTGACAGTCATACTTTAAATATAACCCAGCAATGAAAATAATATCTTCAGCATTTGCCCACTTCTATTATAACCCACCTTTTTTCTTTTTTTTTTTATATTTTAACTCACGACTTTATCACTATTAAATTATTATCACATCACTAAAAATAATATAAAAAAATAATTTAATAATAATTAAAACAATAAATTAAAAATAATAAAAAAATAGATTAAAATATATTTTACTTTGATAATATAATTATAAATCAACAACTCGATTTGAAACATATTAAAATATTAATATAATGAGAAAATAATTGTTTTCTCATTATAAGTTCTCTCCTATATGTTTTTTTTCTAGTATAACCGTAATTTGCAATTTTACACGTGAGAATTTTACATTTAAACTAGTCCATTTGAAAAAAATATTTTTTGAACATAAATATATTTTTAAAACTTAAAACTAAAATAAAACTAAAATAAGTACATATTTGAGTTGTTTTAGTTTTTATCTTCTATTTTTTTTAACTGTTGTTGCGTCTCATTCTATTTCCTAAATCTTATTCTTTAAAAACTGTTTCATAAAATAGTTTAAAAGAATGAAACATATTCCTAAAAGAGTTATTCATGTTTATGATAAAATAAAAGTAAATTATTACTTTTATCAATGTAATAAAACTAAATTATAAGAGTGAAAAAAAATGAATTTTAAAACTTTGGTTTTATTAAAAAAAATGTTAAATTTGAAGGGAGGTTACGGGCTGGAGAAAAGCCCAGGCCCAGCAGTCCATCGACGCTGTCTTCTTTCTCGTGGTGTTAGGGTATGCAATATGCAGAGTTCCATATTCCACCTCTCATTTTCTTCACAATCACTCACCGCTCACCAATACACTTCTTCAGGGCTAAATTATGGCGCGATTCGGTACATATTATACTCCTTCGGAGTTTCTTACTCTGATTTTATCGTCATTGTTTTCGGTTATGAATGCTTACTTGCACTATTTGTGTATTTGCACTAACGAAAGTGAAAATTTACATTTTTCTACGCTTTGCAATATTACTCTATACTTTTTGTTTCATTTTTAGCATTGACATTGGTTTCGTTTTTTTTTTTTTTTTTTTTTTTTTTTGTTTTTTTTTTTTTTTTTTTTTTTTTTTTTTTTTTTTTTTTTTTTTTTTTTTTTTTGTTTTTTGTTTTTTTTTTTTTTTTTTTTTTATCATTTCCTGGTTTGATAATTGCCTCTGTCGGATGATTTAATTCTATTCTTCGTTCAATTTAGGTGGCTTGTAGATTTTGGGAGTTGCTTTCACTTAATACTAGTTGAAGGGGGCTGAATAGTGAATACAAGACAGATGGTAAATTACGGATACTTTATAATGATAATATCACTTCATTCCTTTTTCCATTACCAACTGATTGATGTGTTAATTTGTTTTAAATTTGATCATCTCGGTATCCATCAGCATGCCTATCCTTTTTTCTATGTTTATTCTTTAATTTGGTGATGTTGTTAACTATATGATTGCTGCAATTCATGAACAGGTTCATATGGCAGCATCTGTAAGGGGGATTCATAAACTCTTATCCTCCTCCCGGATTGAAAAACTAGTTTCTCTTTCACGTTCCAAACAACATCTGCCACCATGGGTTGAGATTGTGCGCCATTTTAGCTTTTCCGATGATTTCAGTGGCAGAAGCAAACATTCTACTGGGGAACGTGATGATTTTCTTCGTCAACAGTCGGACTCAAGTTTTGAAGACAATGGTGGCAAGCGAATCCATGAGGCATATAATGTTGAACAGAGGTTGTCAGATTCAATTCCAAGTAGGCCTTTGAGAGGTAGGAAGCCAATTAATCAGCCTCCTCCACGTTTCCGAGAATCTGGTAGAGGTTCCTTTCCTCCAAGATTTGATGACAGCCATGGTGCGCCTGGTGCTTTGGACAACTCAAATAAATCTTCCAAAA
>Ga0099822_1005690_pt1 | contig 16271 bp, 8 predicted proteins | sample CowpeawhiteBW_FD_76839 | JGI IMG/M metagenome (GOLD analysis project Ga0099822, IMG submission 76839) | Root nodule microbial communities of legume samples collected from California USA - Cow pea white BW | ecosystem: Host-associated > Plants > Roots > Nodule | place: USA: California | collected...
CCAAACCAATGTCATCCTAATGCACAACCACTCAACCAATTCATGTTTCGTGATAATTCTTATAATTATAAGGTTTTATTATCACTCAACATGGTCATGCACATAATTAAAATAATAACAATTGAATAACACATAAATAGCATACATAGGACTTGAACCTAAGTCATCACACACATTTAAAGTACTCTCAACCACTTGAGCTAGTACTTTTCCACATCGTAACAATCTCCATTAAATTCCATAAAGGCTCCCCTACCCGTATTTATTAAATAATTATTTATTTAATTATTTAAATTTCACGGGTCTTACACAGACAATTACGCAGTCGAACCATCACCTCCCTATTGGCCACGGGTGTTCCTCGCATCTGCTCACATCAACAAGTTGACGATCATCGTAAAAGAAATAGCCACACAGCATAACACACAACAAACAACAGAAGGGTAAGTTAGAGCCAAAACAGATTTATCATGCAATCAGATATGTCTTCACAGTCAAATATACATACATCACCCAAGCATGTTATGACCTTTCAATCAAAAACACTAAGACTCAACTCGATTCATCTGGATACATATAACCTAGTCAGATTCAGCGGACGCTTGCGCTTGTGGTGGATACCTCTGCTCACCCCCGAGTTGCTCACCCCCGAGCTATGTATCACAAGTGTTACAATGAATCAATTTCCCTCACACACAAGGTTAGCCCTTAATGGGTTTCGGGCCTCCTACTACTCTAACCACATGAGTTAGTCCGCTCTAAGTGAGACTAACTGGCTCCTTAGAGTGTTAGGATGCAATCCTTACCTTGAATCCTTACCAAGTTATACAAATGGGGCACCACCATGGACACCCATTAACAGGGGCCATGGAATTACGTCCCGACCACTGAAGCGCGACCCTGAACTCCCACCTAGGGACTTTAAAGGAATTACGCACTGACACGGACAAGCATACCAGACCAACCAATAAAGATTTATTACACGTATACATATACATCACATGCCAATCCTTGATAATTCACCTCTGTCATTTCTTTTCCAGTAGTTCCATACCCATCCATTTCTATCAAAACATAGTTACAAGATTACAGTTCATGCCAATATCGTGCCACTTTAACACCAACCATCTCATTTGGTTTACATGCCAAGTTCATACTATACTCATCATTCACCATCCGTAAATCATTCACTCATACATAGTAGTTCATTACATGTTTTTCATCATAACAATCATATCCAAACAAGTGCCAATCATCCAAGAACAATAAACAACCAAGCACCACTCTGTCTCGCCTAGCTCCTCGCTTAGGCTGAAGGGTCTCGCTCAGGCGAGCCCCCTTCGCCTAGGCGAGGGCTCGAAAAGGGGAACATTAGCTCACGCGGGATCTCGCTTAGGCGAGACCCCTCTCGCTTGGGCGAGATGCTCGCTTGCTCTGGACGGACGTGGGTCGCCTGAGCGACCGCTCACGTGAAACCGCTTAGGCGAGCCTCTGTTAATCTCGCCTAGGCGAGACATGCTCGCTTGGGCGAGAAAACCAGAGTTCGCCATTGTTCTCGCGTGCACAAACACACAACAGCCCACACATGGTTCAATAATGTTTTTCACACAGTCAAACTAGCACACCAAGCATATTATAACGACAAAATAGTAGCATAATCGAATACACGTAACAAAGGGGTGAACCCTAGCTTCCCTTACTTGGAAAAGGGCTAACAGCTGGGTTCTTGGGTGCGAACAAAGAAACGAAGTAGCTCCTAGAGCGATTTAGCGAGCTGGAAACACAAAAACAGAAGGACATGAAGCTATTTAGTACGACCCTAGTTGGAACTCGAAGCAACTGTACTAAACTAGAGAGGTATGGGATGGAATGTAACTTATGTGGAATGAAACTGGCTCGGACCGGTGCGACAGAGTTCTAAGACTGAACCCTAGCAGAGTAACGACTGTGGCTCTAAGCACTAAGGAAGCAGATTCTGAAAGTGTGGAATGAGTCAATTAGGTCAGACTTGAGGTGGTTTTATCCTTTAGGTCAGCCCTTAGGTCCAATAGCTTAAAGGCAACCCTTAAAACTTTAGGGCAGAAAACTGAACCTTACAGAAAATATTATAAAATTATTTAATTTAATTTATTCAATGATGTCTGAAACAAATTTAGATTATTTTCTCAGGTTTAAAAATAAACCTTTAAAACTTAAGGTTAAAAAAAAATCCATTAATTAGATCTATTCTTGAAATTATATTAACTTCTATAAATAACTTCTGTTGAATATGAATTCTTTTAATCATACTCTTTCTAACAAATAACATGTAAAAGTTATATTAAAATGGATTGTTAAACTCTGATAGAAAATTCTGCACATAACATTTTTAAGAAATAATATTTTAAAAAAGTCTAAAGATATATATAATTTCTCTAAAGACAAAAACAAAGAACAATATTTAACTCAAAATAAAATATCTGGCGTAAAGACTACGTGGAAAATTTGAACGAAAAGCACGAGTCTTGTACTAAGCTGACTTACACACGTCAACTGCAAATGCAACTTACTTATTGGTTGGAAGACTCTGATTACGATACCAAAGTCAGTCAAATTCTAAGTCTTTAACCTTTCATTGTCACTAAGTAGTGTTTTCTCCGTTCTTTATTCTAGTTTCATTCTAAGAATATTTTAAGAAAGTTATACTTAATTATAATTTTATTTTCTGAAATATGTAATAACTCTCATTTTTAGTATTTTACAATTAAACAAAATCTTATTGGATAAAAAAAATTGAAAATGTTTTTTAGTTTCTCAAATTTAATATTAAGAAATTATAATCATATTTAATTAGATTTGAGGGATTAAAATAAACTCTTTAACTTGAGGTACTAATCTAAAATTCTTATGATGAAATCAACATAAAACATGTATAGGAGGGGTGATTGGAAAATTTATCTTTTTTTCAAGTTCTTTGAAAACTATTTGATCTTGAAATTTTGAATGTAATTAATTTGGAAATCAATATTGGTAAATGATTGATAAACAATAATATAAAGAGAATAAAGCAAGAGAAAAATAAACAAGAAATTTATACCAATTTGGTTACAAATGATTATACATTTAATCTCAATTATTTAATCTTAAAATAACAAAATATTCACTATCTTTTAATATTTGTACAACCACTCACAAGAAGTAAATCAACACAAGACAATAAACAATCACAAAATTAACTCTTGAACACACTCAAGAGGATATTTTCTATACTTGGAACACTTCAACATGATATCTACCTAATCAACTCTTGATCCCATAAAAGGAGATATACTACACAAACTCTAACAACTTAGAAAAGAAAAGAATGTACCATAATTTATAGCACAAGCAAAACACAAAGTTCATTAAACATTGTAACGCAACCTTTTTTATTTGTAAACTTGAAAACACTCTCTAAAAATTAAAAATAACTTAAATGATCTTAAATGAATATGTATTTCATACTAGTATCGGTTGTTTGAACGAGTTAGACCAATGTTCTCTTTATAGAGTTCAGATAACATCGTTTGAAACTTGTTTTAGATGTTTTTAATAATTTATTTCAAGTTGGTAATTGATTATTCTTGATGAAATTTGAAAAATGGTTACAATGTTTTTTGTTTTAATCATTTATGATAGGTATTAATCGATTATTTTGGATTTAAATTTAATTCAAAAACAAAATAGAATTAATCAATTATGTAAGACTTTAGTCAATTACTTTCTAAGAACACTAGAAAACACATAATTTTGATTTTTGTTTTAATCGGTTACCAAAATTGGTGATCAATTATACTATTATGAAATGTCTTAAGAACAATGTAACCGATTGTTTGAAGACATCTTTAAGTATCATCGGTCAAAATAATTTCACTTGAGGTTTGATATTACTTTTCAAGTCCTACAATTCATTATATACGATCCCCAACTTTACTCAAAATTAGATAAAAACACATCTCACCTAGATATGATAAGTCATGATGAGTACAAAGAAGAATCTTAAAGAAGAAGTTTACATTCAAGCTACATGAATAACATTTATTGCATTTCTATTCATTTATGAATACAAACTTAGCTTGAACAACCAAAAACATCTCAAGATTACACAAAAACTACATAGGATTTGCAATGACTATATTTCTCCATATCTTTATAAATTGAAGATATCTCGAAGAAGAAAGATTAACACCAAATAAGACATTTCAAGGTAAAACACTAGAGAAAATATTGAGCTCTAACATGTGTAATTTCTTTTGATAGAATAATTTAATGTTCTTTAACTATCTAATAAGTGAACTTATCTTTGCATTCACAATACACAATTCAAACAATACACAATTTTCACCTAGGAGTCCCTATAGTCCAAAGAATACCAATGTGTATCTCCCACTTTGAGTCCATATAATGAAACATGATTAAATTGCAATTGATAAATAATTTGATGTAGTTTCGTTTATAAACGAACCGATATAAAAATCTAAAGCGTGAAGCTTTCTTGTCATTAAACTCTTTCAAATTACATCTTATTAAATTCTTGTCTAAAAGGGTTTGTAGGTGTATAATTTTAAAGATTCCATTGTTTACTATTTTTTTATTTTTTTATTTTTTTAGTATTTTGACCTATTTTTCAATACTTTAAAGATTTTATTTGAGATACTCATACTACTTAAAAAATTCTTAAATTTGTTTGTGGTATTTTCTTGTGTTATATAGATATTTTTCATGTTTTCTCATCTTAGATCTTTCAAACATTTATGTGTACAAGTTTTCTTTTGAGTGTATTCATTTGTTTGTGTTCTATAATTTTGCTTGTTTGTGTTCATTTGTTTTGGCTTGCATGTTTGTTGGTGTTTCTGACATTTTGACTTGCATTTAACATCCATAGGACGTAAAGTTTGGATTAAAATAAAGAAAAACAAGTAAAAAATTATGTCAATTGCTTTGCAATAGGCGTTATGTCTATTATATATGTGCAAGACGCAAATTTACTTCTGGTATTTTACTCAAGGCAGTCTCTTGTAATTACATTTGACCTACATCAGATGTAAAATGTCTAAAATAGTAGACATAAAATACTTTCTATGTGTTAGTGAGTCATATTGAAGATTAACCTTTATTACTCCTTAATAGTTAACATAACAACGACAATTTGAGCTTTTAAAGTTGAAGTCACACCAATAACCAAACACCCCATAAGTCTTTTGTTCATGTCTTTAAAAATATTACAATAAACAATAAATTTTGGGTAAAATATGATTTTAGTCTCTAAATTGTGACGAAAAATTGAAATATGTCTATGTCCAAAGTTTTGATACAATTTAGTTCCTATATCCATTCATTTTTAAAGTATTAAAACTAAAATGTATTAAAGTTGAGCACAAAAACAAATTTCATATCTAAATGTAGGAAATAAAAACATATTTAAACCATACATTTTTTTTATATAGCAAGCAACCATCAATATTACATTTATCAATTATTGAATCTCTTAGTTCCAATTAACAAAGGTTTGTAAAAATGAAATGCATAAAATAATCAAATAATTAGAAGCAGAGTAACATTTTTTCTTTCTTTCTTGTAACCTCATAATTCCACTATAGACCATGTCCACCATTGGAAAGATAAATGTTTCAATAAATGCAAAATTTGAAACGCTTCCATTGGCCATGTGTACTAGATTCAAAGTTTGAACACAGTCCACAAAGAATGTTTCACACGATACACTCTCGCAATTTGTACACCTTGTTCGTATACAAAGTTCCTTCCAAATAACACCTAATAGTAAAATATTTTATATTCTTTCCTATTTCATTCGAAAAATATCCATTTACACTAAAAAAAATTAAAGAACACTTAATATATACTTAAAAATATATATGATATAACAAAAAGAGAAGTGCATAATAAATATATATAAAGTTAAGGTATAATAATATTATTGTTTCCATTTCAATCTACACCACCATTTTCATTTTGCTTCAGTTTCTACAAATTTCCTGCCAAATTTCCCTTCTCACACTACCTCGAACTCTCCCTCACTCTCTCTCTCTCTCTCTATATATAAGCACAGCAACAGACACCACTCTCCCACACCTCACTTTTCATTTCCTCATGGATCTTCAAAATCCTCTGTACTTCTTCTTCTGCCTTCTCCTCACTCTCCTCTCAAGTTCCCAAGCCAAGAAATTCAACGTTGGTGAAAGCCAAGGGTGGGTTCCAAATCCTTCTGAGAGTTACAACAACTGGGCTGAAAGAAACCGATTCCAAATCAATGACACAATAGGTAACTAATACTAATACTTGCCCATAAAAGTTTGGAGTTTCGATCATGCATAAAGATCAAATTTTTACAGTGTTGTGGCAGTTTTAATTCATGGGTGTTTGTTTTATTGTTGTTTTGTTTGCCAGTGTTCAACTACAAGAAGGGTTCGGATTCGGTGTTGGAAGTGAAGAAGGAAGATTATGATAAGTGCAACACGACCAACCCAATTAAGAAGTTTGAAAACGGTGACACTGAGTTCAAGTTTGATCGATCAGGACCATTTTACTTCATTAGTGGAAAAGATGGAAACTGTGAAAAGGGTCAGAAATTAATTGTTGTTGTTTTGTCCCCGAGAAAATCACCATCACCTTCATCATCGCCATTGTTGCCACCAAAATATTTGCCTTCACCCTCACCGAAGCCTAACCCACCAACCGTTTCGCCGTCCTCTCCGCCGTCCCCTCCGCCGCCCCCAGCGGTTCAACCTCCGTCAAGCTCAATATCTCCGAAACCGGCCAGAGGGCCTTCGGCGGCAGCTCCGGGACCTGAAAACTGGCATCCTGCGAGTGCTCCGGCGCCTCAAACCATGTATCCGGTGACTTCTCCTCCGGCACCGCCACCGGAGACGGGGACTCCACCGCCGTATCTGGGGCCAGCTTCTTCACCGCAGTCTCCGGAGGGGCCAACTTCTCCGCCGCAGTCGCCGGCGGGGCCAACTTCACCACCGCAGTCGCAGCCGTCTAATTCAACGGCGCCGTCACCGACGAGTGGTGGTTTTGCTGTGGCTCCTTCAAACGCTTTGGTGTATTTCGTAACAATTGTAGTTGGTGCGGCTTTGTTGCGTTACTGAACGTTCATTTAGGGTTGAAATTGAAACATACTTTAGCAGGGACATGTTGTGTTAACAATGTTTTTAAGAAACACATGTGGGAGTTATTTTGTTGTTTTTCTTTTAATTTGATTGGGATATTAATTATTGGGATAATTTATATATGTAGAAGATTTGTATAATTTTTTTTTCGAAGTTTACGTTTTAATAAGATACCGACCGTTTATAAATTTTACTTTTTTTAGTGGTTTTTTTTAATTTAAATTTTTATTTTTAAATTAAATTTCTTTTGATTTAATCAATTTTCAAAATTAAATTAATTATTTACAATAACATATTACTTATAAAATAAATAAAAACTTATTTATAAAAAAGAAATAAAAAAAATAATATATATTTTCATAGTTTTAACTTTATTATCATTAAAAAAAAAAGCACGAGGATTTAATTGAAATTCGCTCCTGTTTGATTTATTAGCATGATTTTTGTGGTTTTAAATTTTTGAATATTTTGGTTCTACGTGTTTAAGTAACGGATAAAAAGATTAACTAGTCACAGTTATGATAATTAAAAAGCATTAAATTTTAATGTTTTTTTCAGGAAAGGAAACACCCTGTAATTAATAAAGTACTAATAAATAGTTCATTTTATTGCTGTTTTAAAATATTACAATGCACCAATTAAAATTTTCCATATTGTTGATGATTTTCAAATTAATGAAAACATATATACTCATAATATTTAAATTTTGTATCCTATATTAATAACTAAAAAAATAACAGTATTTATTTTATATATTGTTTTAGCTTTTACAAACCGTTTATTGTTTTATTTAGTCAAAATATATTAAGAAAAGGAATAAAATAAAAGGTCAAATGCTTATAATTTAAATAAACACCAATGTTTTTATAGTTTTTGGCGAATTTTAAATTTTCATTTATTCTTATGTATTTTGGAAAGAAAATAAATTTACAGCTTTTGAAATGCTTTAAAGAGTCGAAAGAAACTTGACTTTCTTAACAATTTTTTGGCGACATAAATTTAAAATTCATGTTTGTAAATTTAACTCATATTATAAATCATTATTCATTATTTATTTTAATTTGATTTGGTAAAAGACGACGATTCAGGATAAATAATAAAAATTAGATTATTGTATTTAAAAGTTTAAATAAGTCGTAATTTTGTTCACTGAATAATTTTGCTTGTTTCCGAAATGAATTAATTTTTAACTTTAATGAAAGAGGTTAATATTGGACTCCTCGTAATAAATTATTTAGGAAGAAACAACTAACAATGCCACATCGTGAATAGTTATGTTATCAATGCATTTGGATCGGGAAGACGCACTTCCTTCTAAAACTACTCTTTTCAACTTTCTATAAAAGTAAAATGCAATAGGATATTTTAAGTTAATTAAGTTTTAGGTTTGTATATTTCTAATTGAACTTTTATTAATTAATTATTAAATATTTTAGACTTTTTTTTATTTTAATTAATTTTGTTGTTTATTTTTTTAATTGGATATTATGGTGACAAATAAAATAATAAGATAATAATCATTTCATTCTGTAACGTCCCATTTAATTAATAAGCGTAATTAAAGAAACGTCATGCACAAATAGTATAACAACGCAGTCCTGGGATCTTAAACACAACCCCTACAATCCTAGGTACACCACAATGCCAAAAGTAACCAGTTTAAAAGTCTAACAAAATATATAAGAATCAAAAGACGAACAGGTACATGGGCCATAGCCCTAAAGAAAAGACCATTAAGAATATGAAGACCAGTCCATGTAGACTAAGCAGCGGGATCATATCTCCTCTGTTGACCACGAGTATCTCTCGCATCTGCTTCCATCAATAAATTGATGATCATCGCAAGAGTAGAAGGATAACATACAAAACAACCAAACAAGCAAAGGGTAGGCTAGAGCCAAAAAGATTTATCATGCAATCAGATATACCTTCACAATCCAATACACATATATCATCCAATCATGTTATGACCTTTCAATCAATACACTAAGACTCAACTCGACTCATCCAGATACTTATAATCTGGTCGAATTCAGCGGATGCTTGCACTTGTGGTGGATACCTCTGCTCACCCCTGAGCTGCTCACCCCCGAGCTATGTGTTACAAGTGTTACAATGAATCAATTACCCCACACACAAGGTTAGCCCTTAATGAGTTTCAGGCCTCCTGCTACTCTCACCACAAGAGTCGGTCCGCTCTAAGTGAGACTAACTAACTCCTTAGAGTGTCAGGATGCAACCTTACCTTGAATCCTTACCAGACCATATAGATGGGGCACCACCATGGACACCCACTAACAGAGGCCATGGAATTACGTCCCGACCACTGAAGCGCGACCCTGAAAGTCTCACCTAGAGGCTGCAAGGAATTACGCACTGACACGGACCAATCATTCTCAATCAATCAAGAAGGGTTTAACATGCATACACACACACACACACATTCCTAGTTCCTCATAATTCACCTCTTTCATATTCCTAGTAAAATCCATACCAACCCATTATTCTCAAACCATGAATATGGAACTCCATCTCATATAAATACCATGCCACATTGATACCAACCATCTCAATTAGATCACAGCCAAGATCATATCCCACCCATCATTTTCAATCCAAAGATCACACAGTTCTTGCATACTTAACTCATTCATGCTTTAAACAGGGTAATGAAATTATGCAGTAGATCACCAGTCAATATATAAAACACAACAAACATCACACCAATACATGCATCAACCTCGCTAAGGCCAGGAACCCTCACTCAGGCGAAAGGCTCTTTCGCTCAAGCGGTAGGCCCTCGCTTGGGCGAGAACACCAACAATGAGGGTTGCTGGAACGTGAATTCTCACTTAGGCGAGCCCCTCCTTGCCTGAGGGAGGCCACCCCTCGCCCAAAGACAAAGTCCCTCGCTTGGGCTAAAAACCGCAGCGACGAGCCAAAGTCTTCACACGTTCTCACTTAGGCGAGCCTCTCTCGCGTGAGCGAGATGCCTCGCTCAAGCTTGAGTGAGAGCTCGAGTGTGAATCTGGCCTGTCTTTGTAAGTCTCGCTTGGGCGAGAACACGCGTTTCTCACCACTGTTTCTCTACATCAGTCACACCCACAATTCCATACAACATACCAAGACATTTTTTTTGCTCTCACAGTAACATACCAGCCATAAAATCGCAGCACAACAATAAAACCGACAGAAAATCGAACTACAAGAATTAGGCCTAACTTCCCTTACCTGGAATAAGCTAGAGCAAGACCTCGACGACAAACACGGACACAACAAATTAAGGAGTATGTTTAGGAGCTGGAAAAAACCACGGAACATAATGCAAGATAAGCTCGTTACAAAGTCTTAGTTGGGTAAAACACGAAAATACACTAAGGAATGGATGGTACGAGATGTAGGATGACTTACGTGGAGTAGGAAATAACTCGAGCGAACTTGACAACGGTGTGGAAATAAACCCTAGCAGAGAGTGCGACTGCTCAAGGAGGAAAGGGGGTTCTGTTTTTACGAAATGAGCATAGAAGTCAGGGTTAGGGCACATTAGGTATGATTTTCCCCTTTTTGGGCCAGCCCTTAGGCCCATTCGATCAAAGGCAATCCTTAAAATATTATATAAAGGATGATGAACAACGAAAGGCCTCCCTTAAAAGAAGGACAAGAGAATCATATAGGCCAAACAACACTTTTAATAAGAATTCGAAAGGAATTGGGGACAATAAAAAAGAAAAACATTTAAAATATTGATAACTCAAGAAGTATAACTATGAAATAACACAATGTCAAATTTCATGCAGCTTGAAGAATTGAAACACTTATGCAAACAAATGTGAGATGAAGTTGTCACTAAGAAGAATATCCATGTTTGAGAGCATTTTCGCCAAGAATTGAGAAGATAGAAGTTAGCCATCTGAGGACTATGTTGCACACATTACATGCCATTAAATATGAACATAACTAGAATAATTTAAGAAATTTTGAATGCAGGTCTACTACCAACTACAAGAAAAGTATCAACACCTATAAATGTTGACTATAGTAAGCACTATAATTATCACCACAATCATGGTCGTAACATTGAAGAATGTATTGCCATTCGAGATAAGATAAAGGAACTGGTACATGCCGACCACTTGTACTACTATTGGGCAAAAGTAGAGGAATCCCTGAGCAACCTAAGAAGACAATAAAGAAGAAGAAAGAGAACCGTTGATTCAGTAAAATGATCCGAAAGGACTCATGAAGCACCCTCGTGAAGGGCTATCAATACCATATTAGCTAGTTTTACAAGAGGGGTTAGGTTGGCTAGAACTATTATACGTAATAAAGGAGAAGCATGTCAACCATAACCTTTACCAATAACGACTTGTAGGTATTTGACCTTGATCATGATGACCCCATGGTAATCACCATCAAGTTGGCTAATTTTCTTGTGATGAACACTTTCGTAGACCAAGGCAACTCAATGGAGATCCTATAATGTAAAATTATGAAAAATATAGAGAAGGGGGTAAGGGTTGAATTTTGTTTTAAAATTTTTCGCATTGAAGTTAGCTTAACAAATATAACATGGAATGCGATAGATTAAGAAGGGAAAAGTTAATTAGTATTTTCATATTGTTTTGTTTGATGGGTAAACTATGTTTAGTTAATCAGTCGCGTTACCATAAAAAATTCTGATGTTTCTATTGGCACATATTCCACTCTGTGGAGTCTAGATAACTGCACTAAAGAACTTGTCTTTTTAACATAAATTCCTTTAAATGTTTCATATTTTCTCCACAATAAAAAGACTTTGCACCATTTCGCCATATTTGTTAATACTATACACAAGATATAATTGTCTGTCCGTTTAATCATTCGTAAAATCTACTAAATGTAAATTGGACTTAATGAAATCCAATCTTTCAACAGCTAAAATCTTAGTGAGTGTATAAGCATATTGATGATCAATCTTGACAAATTTTAATTCAAAGAGGCTTCTAGCATAATCATGCATAATGTGATATCTCACTTCTATTAAATGTTGGATGAAGTTCTTTGATAGGTTGATTACACTAATGTTGTCACAATAAACTGGTATATTATTATAAACAGTAGAGTCATCTTCTAATAGATATTTTACCCATAGAAACTTAGAGTAGCATCTTGCATGTAACATATACTCTACTTTAGTTATGGATGCAGCAATTGAGTTATACTTTTTGCTTGACTAGAAATTGGCATCCTCTACTTATGATTTTTCTTTTAACACGATTTCCAAAGGTCTACATCACATAATCCCTCTAATCTAAAACTACATTTCTTATTGTAGCATAAGCACATATTAATACGCCTTGTAGGATACCGAAAGATCCTTTTCACAACCTTTAAGTGAGCTTCATTATGATCTCATTGAAATCTTGAACACATACACACATTATGCATAATATAAGGCCTGCTGGAAGTGAGATAAAGTAGTGATGGAAAATGTAACGTCCTAGCCGGAAATTACTTATTAAAATAAATAAAATAAATAAATAATGACAAACGACCTCATTTATTATTAATCAATTTCCCAAAAATTGCGGGAAAATTAAAACCTTATGTTCAACGTGTCAAAGAAGGTAAAATAATTCGCATTAATACCGTAATACAAATAAAATGGTCTATAAAATTATTACAATAAAACCATAGTCTAATAAAATAGCTAGTGAGAAAAATTCCCAAGAGTTCCCCACTCCGTCTCTATGCATCTGTTCGCTCACCTGCATCAACATCTGCTCCCATGTAACAAGTTACATGATCATCACACACACACACACACACAGATAGGGTGAGCTCATTTAATTAAAACCAACAAAGAAAATATTAACTACAACATCAAAGCATTTAAACCTGGGTTTGTGTATTACTCCATTTTACCCTTACTTCTCCATTTCCAACACTTGTATTTTAGACGTCTATCATTTCTATACCCTTTAGGTGAGATCAATGATCGATCTTTGCTATACGAGTGTCTACTCGCCCCTTCGACTATAGGCCACCATCTGATAGTCCACACGTGGGAATAACTTTGCCACAACATCTCACCGTGACACCAAGTGGAGCTCCCCAAAACAAACATAAATTTGTAGTTGTTCCAGACTACCAAAACTCTATCAGAATGAACTGAAGAGGGCAATCACCCGAACCTCGCCGTATGAGCCACAACTCGCACACTCCACTGGACTTCCTAAACCACCAGGCTACAACCTAGAGTGGTCACGTGTTACCCCAATACAAGATTACACTCGTAACTGGGCCCCCAACCAAAGCCTCGTATCATGAACATCACCTAAAGCTGTGTAGAACCTTTCCTCGCGCACCATCAATGAACCAAATCCACATGGTGCGCATCACACACCGCTAGGCGGGAACTGGGTCCAGACCGCCTAGCGGGCATCACACACCGCTAGGCGCCACACGCTTGCAGAATCATCACTGCACCGTCACTGTCGGGCGGACTCCGTCCTGCCGCCAGGCGCCTCGTGCTGCCACCGCCTAGCGCACTCGTCTCACGCCGCCAGGCGCCACTGCACCATCAAGGTCTCTGCTGCACCATTCTGCCTGGCAGAACCTTCCCTACCGTTAGGCGCCCTGCTCGCACTGTGACCACTGTCACAAGTTTGTGCCCCGTCTGCCTAACGACTTGCACACGTCGCCAAGCGCCATACCAGTAGCGCACTACTACTAGTTTCTTGGCACTTAAACAGATCCCCAAGGGATCCCAATCATACAACATCAATTGATAACACAACATGGTTTTCCAAAAATAAATCTATAACTAAATTATATCACATCAATTCAAACATACCTTTAAATTAACCATCTCTTGCACACCTACTCTCTGTCTTTGATCATGCAATCTAATGTTTATATATAACTCATGCCACTGCAGCTTTTACCAAACATAACACCAATATTTTATGGCAAACTACTTTCGCAATAACAATTATTTAGGAACCAAATACAGTCCATGCCATCTCACTTATATTAATCCTATCTTCATTGACATATTAACACATAATCATGATATTCCTATAATCCCAGTGCATATTCTCATTCAATCTTGACATTTATATCTCAATTAGCACCTTCTCCTACTCTCCCCTTTCATATCCGTGATTGAGTTCTCTTCTGCTCCCATTGCACTACCAATCCCAACTTGCCTTCAACTTATACCACTCTACCTCCATCACATAAAATCTCCACTGGGACTCAAAATCATCCACAACAATGACCATTGCATACGATTCCTCACACTCATTCAGAAAACATATATGTACTTTATATAAAACAACACCCTTTTGATTAAACAATGTAATTACATCATGCATAATAGTATTCAACCCCCAACATGAACCTTAGCCCCAATTTCATATCAGAATTCATGCTTTTCAACACAACCATAATATACACAATCAATCATATCCGTAAAACTTCACTTTCAGACAAATAAACATCACGACGACATCATAGGTACTCCAAACAGATCCAAAACCCCTAAAAATAGCATCACAGTGTTCGTGCCGCCTGGCGGTTCATCCTTTACCGCCAGGTGGTTCATGGATAAAACCTAGAAAATGGGTTTGGTGCTTGTGTCGCCTGGCGGGTCGCGCGTGACCGCCAGGCGGTTTCTAGAAAAATTCTAGAAACTCGATTTCAACTCTGATATTCACATAAAAATGCAATCCCAACCCCTCATACATCATGATTCATTCAATAAAATTAAAACAATCAATAGGAACTCCCTTAACTTGGATTCCTTGCTCACTTTGATAAATTCGCTACTTCCTCCTTGTTTGTCAATATCCTTCTTGCTCTTATACCAACTCAGACCCAAAACCTCACCAAGACTCTCCCTTTCTTGTTCTATTTCTAGTATAGTTTTAGCCTTTCCAAAACCTTTCCTAATACTCAAATTTTACCTTTTAAACAGTGCTTTAAAATTAGGTCAATAATGCAAAGCGGAATTGCCACTTAATTGATGGTTAATTGCCATTCATTGTCCCTTTATGGCTGTTTTACAGCCACCCTTGGCTGCTAGATCAGTTAGGGTTTCCTTTAACCCTTCCCATTCCATCCAAATCTAACATTAGTAAAAAAAAATAAAGTTTAATTTAGGTTTTCCCAAGGTTTGAAACCACAACCATGCAATGCCAAGTCAATACCAAACCAATTCAACCAATTCATGTTTCGTGCCAACTAATATAATTCAAATACTATATTCTTACTTAACACACACATTCATATTATTGAAACAATAAAATTAAATACTACACAAATGGCATACATAAGACTTGAATCCAAGTCCTCTCACACAATAAAGTACTCTCAACCACTTGAGCTAGTACTTTTCCACATCATACCAATCAGAATTTAAGGCCATTAAGACTTCTACTACCCGCATTTATTAATAATGATTTATTTAATTATTTAAATTTTGTGGGTCTTATAGAAAACTAACCTTGTGTAAGATCGTTTCTAACAATTTCCACTAAATGACTGATAAAATAGAAAATGTGAAAGTGATTAGAGATGAAGAAACTCCAATCTACCTTGATTGATACAATAATAAAGAGAAATCGATAAGTAGAGGAAGATCTACCACTTTGAATTGGAATCTCAAAGACAACAATTGAAAGTTCTAAAAAGAACTAAAAGAGAATTCTCACTTCAAGAAAATTATTCAAATATTACAATGAGCCACTATGAGTATAAGAGTTTACTGTTGGCATAAAAGGACTTGTAGCATGTAGATTTGATGAAGCTTGAAGAATTGACCAAGCTTGAAGAGTTGCTTAAACTTATTGGTATGAAATATCTTGAAGCTTGAAGATGGATGGAACTTGAAGACAAATTTGACTTGGGATAGAAGTCTTATGTTTGTCTTGCAGTTATTCAATTTGTTAAAAAAGTTTTTAAGAAGTGATAGAGGCCGTACCCCACCAAATTCAAACATATTAAATATAGTATATGAAAGTGAACCAAGTCGTCTCCCAACGAACAATTTTTTAATTTAAAGAAAAATTCCCAGATTAAAAAAAAAATAAAACATAGGGGGGGGGGGGGGTTTGGCAGATTCACACAAGTTTGCTA
>Ga0099822_1005696_pt1 | contig 16265 bp, 7 predicted proteins | sample CowpeawhiteBW_FD_76839 | JGI IMG/M metagenome (GOLD analysis project Ga0099822, IMG submission 76839) | Root nodule microbial communities of legume samples collected from California USA - Cow pea white BW | ecosystem: Host-associated > Plants > Roots > Nodule | place: USA: California | collected...
GTTTTTTTTTTTTTTTTTTTCCTTTTATTAAGTTAATATTGACCCTAATGTTTTAATCAATTCTTTATATTTAAAAAAAAAAAAAAAAACTAAGCATTTTGTTATAAATCAATCTTGACCTACTCGAGCATATGGTCTTGGGAGCTTTTCTTATTCATCATTAGATCTGAGGAAAAAAACTTGACCTTCACTTCTTTGACAATGATCTGGCCAATTTTGCACTGATTCTCTTTTCCGTTCACTTTGTTTCTTTTTCTCTTTTCCTCCCACTTTATTAGAATCTCTTGTCTTAGGATCTGTTAAAGAGCTACACGTGTTGGGTAGCTTTACATCCATAAAAACATTTCTCCCGAAAAGTGAAGTCTGATGGCAGAAAGGTGTAATGAAATGAAAGTAAATAGCTACATTGATATTATGCAAATCAAAGTGGGAGCTGGTGGCCCAGTCAGCAGTGCCAGCACCAATCTTAGTGGAGACTCACCATAACACTAACATAAGTCAGCTTTTACGAGTCCCACTGCCCTATTTAACCACGTTCATGCCTCTAATCAGCCCTTTTTCAATAATCAACTACTTGTTTAATTAATTCAAACATATTTTCATTTACTTTATCCCTGGTTCCACCTATCCTAATCCTATACTTTGTTGCTTCTTCAGCTTCAATATTTTTTTATGCAATATGCAACCACGATATTTACAATATTTTCCCACAGGCCATCGCCTTGGTGCTGTGCATCTTCACTTTTACCGTAGTTTATTCCACTGTCGGTGAAGAAATTGTATTTCTATATATAATTCTTATTTCTATATAATAAATACATAACAACGAGAGATAATACGAGATAAGATGATTATGTGATTGAAAGAGACAAAAAAATCATAAAATGTTATATAAATTTAATTCTATCATATGAATAATATAACTTATGTTGCTTTGGATAAGGACTTTTTGTTGAAGTCTTCAATCTCTCTCGTTCTATTGTGGATTATCCATTCCTACTTTGTCTGTGGTGGTATGCTATTCCCCTTTTTCCTAAATTTGGAAATTGAATAATATATTGCCAACTAGTAATATGAAGCTAGCCCCGGCCCAAACCTATTTTGTGAACCGAATGCAATCCAGATTCTTAAATCAAAGGAGAAAAAGGTTGGTGGGCATCAAATGTTTGTTAACACAGAGACAAATGTATATGCGATAAAATAACAGAAACAATAATTAGTGTTGATAGTGTTTGATATATATTATCACTAGGCAAAATTTTCTGGTTATTTTTCGCCTGTCCAATTGGTTTATTCATATAATAGATCTTATCTCCATAATTGGAATGCATAATAGAATGATCTTTACGAGTGGGGAATTCTACGATATTAATCAAGTTGAACCTTGAATCCTGCAGGTGTTAGCCACATCGATGGTCAAAGTGAAAAAGATAAACCAAACATAAAGCAAAACCTAATCCATTCATACAACACAATACTGGGTCCCAAGGTAAAAGCTTCCTGCATGGACACTGCAAGTGTTCCTACAAAAATCACAAACCCTTTGAGAAGCAACTGTTCGAACGAATGTAGACGTAGCGACAGGGTTAGCTTCTTTGACTGGTTTTACCAATTCAGTATCCTACTTCAGAGGAGCCTCAAAGAAAGAAAACACGAATCCTTCAACACTCTGAGAGTCTCTCAAGTTATTGCTGCAGCATTATTAGCTGGTTTAATGTGGTGGCATTCAGATTACAGGAACATTCAAGATAGGCTTGGCCTACTCTTCTTCATTTCCATCTTCTGGGGAGTCTTCCCGTCTTTCAACTCAGTATTTGCATTCCCTCAAGAACGTGCCATCTTTATGAAAGAGCGAGCTTCTGGCATGTACAAGTTGTCCTCCTATTTCATGGCTCGAATCGTTGGAGACCTTCCCATGGAGCTTATCCTTCCCACTATTTTCCTTGTTATTACATATTGGATGGGTGGATTAAAGCCAGATTTTTGGGCTTTTGTGTTGACTTGGTTGGTTGTGCTGGGATACGTGATGGTGTCACAGGGTCTTGGACTTGCTTTAGGTGCAGCAATAATGGATGCCAAACAGGCTTCCACAGTGGCAGCAGTGACAATGCTTGCATTTGTATTGACCGGTGGATACTATGTCCATCAGGTGCCATCTTGCATGGCTTGGATCAAATACATATCCACAACCTTCTACTGTTACAGGCTGCTGACTAGAATCCAATATGAGGATGGCAAGAAGATATCTTATCTATTAGGCTGCTATCATGGTGATAAGGGTGGGTGCAGGTTTGTTGAAGAGGATGTGGTGGGGCAAATTGGCACTCTGGGCTGCATTGGGGTGTTGCTTTTCATGTTTGTGTTCTACAGATTATTGGCTTACCTTGCATTGAGGCGCATCAAGAGTTGAAAAAATCTGATTTGGTTCTTTTGGGAAAGCTTGAATTAATGCAGAGAAGAACGGATCAATTTGTTGGCTCCTAGTGCAGCAGTGACCACTTTTACACTGGGCCAGTCTGGCTAGTTGATTCCTACTAACTGTAATATGAATGAGAGATTTTCCGTTGTAATTGTAAAGTTAGAGAATCAATTAACAAGCAACATTGAAGTGAAGAGAGAAAAGAAGTGTAATTGTAGATTTGGATTTCAACTCGCTCTCTAAGTTCATTATGTATTCGGAATGCTAAGGAAGAAATAAAGATATTTCTTCCTCATGGAATATATATAAATAATATAATTTTCAAGTTTTTTAAGACTCTTGGCTCTTAGCTCTGCTATTTCTTTTTATTCGGAAAACGGTAATGCCAAAGTATCAGAAACATTATTAATTTGGAAGCTTCCTAGCCTGTTGTTATGTAACAGAGGGCTTGGAGTACAGAGTTGGGAGGAAGTCGCTCACCATTTTCATTTCATGGTGTCATGTATAAATTTTCTTGCTATCAAAGCTTTGAATTGGTCTATTTGCATACAACAGCTTTAAATTGGACTACTGTTAGATTCATAAAGCAGTTGTTGGAGAATGATATTGCAATGTTCACCTATTGAACAATCCTATACAATTTCCAATTGAAGAAACTATTTATGACAGTTTTTAGAACTTTAGATTTTCAACAAAACTTTATGTTAATATTTTCAAATAACTAAAATTACTAATTTAATCCTACTACCTGATTTGAAAAACACACATAGACATATACAACTTTTTGTTTGAATTATAATTTCAAAAATATATTTTAATAGTTTTAAATATAATTAAATATATATTAGAGTTTAATTAGTAATTTCAAATTGACTCCGTGACTACAGAAAACATTGACAACAACTAAAAATTTATCAATTCCGCACTTCTAACAATCTACATAAATCACATATTGATATATGTGTTAGTAAAGCATGATGTGTTAATTTTATAATGATTATACCTTCTATTTGGTTCCTCTCTTCCTGATTCATCCTAGTTTGATTAAAATAAAGGATGAATCACTCTTTAATATAATATTGAGAAAATATGTATTAAAAAACTTATTTTATGCTCTTTTTTTTAACATTATTAATTACGGTGATAAAAATTTGGTTTCCACATGTTTAAAAAATAATCAATTATTTCGGACATAATTAATTATGTTAGGTATTTATAAAAAAAAAAAGTTCAATTGATAATTAATCGATTATAGATTAAAAATGGTTTATAGGTTACATGAAAAAAATAATAATCAATTATGTTTAAACATAATTGATTATATCATTATTAGGGTTGACAACGGGGTGGGCATGGGTTTCGCTATCCCATACCCATTCCCGTAAAAAACATTCATCCCCATACCCAAATCCAACGGGTATTAAACTTTTGTCACATCCCCATCCTCACCGGATAACGGGTATAATCTCGTATCCATATGCATACCCGTTTTCTTACTACTTCAATATTAATTTTAATTAATTTTTATAAAATAATAAAAAATTACAGTAAAGAAAATAATATTATAAAATATTCAATATTAGGAGGATGGTTGTTTCTATCAAATACTTTAAAATAAATTATAATTGTTTACATTTTAGATTAGAATACCAAATAAAATTTTATGAGAACCAAAACATTTATTAAATTTGCTAACTACAAATATTAGTGAAACCTAGTTGATAAAATTTAAAAATATTTTTAAAAAAATATAAAAGGAAAGTAAATATTCAAATTAAAATATATTTTAAATGTTTGTTTACTTTAATTTTTTTAATTCTAAGGAATCTCTTTTTTATGCACCAATAAAAATGATAATATATCATTTCATCAAAATGACGCAAAGAACAAATAATAAACATAATAATAAAATTTTGACATAGATCTTGTATCTTTTGAACTCTAACATATGTTGAATGGTGATAAAAAAAATTCATGGCAATTACATTAAATTTTTATATTATAATAAATAAAAGTTATTAATACAATTATAGTGAAAAAATTACAATATGATTGATAATGAGTTAGAAAATAAATTAGATAAAATATATCGAAATAGTATTCTACATGATGAACATAAACAACAAGTAAAAATATTAAAAAATTAACAAATGTGTGTTTGAGAAAAAATTTGAAAGACTATTAAAAGAAATCACACAAAGGAAAATAAATGTATAACTAAGACAACTTTTTAAATATCAATATATATACTTAATGGTTAAGAAATAACGAAAATTATTTTAGCGAAACAAAAAAGTTCTTTAAATAAAACAAAAATTAATAATAATAAGTAAAAAAAATTTATATTACCTAGTAAATGAAATGTTTATGCTATTAAACACTTAAATTGAAAGTATTAAACATAATCATGTGAAAGGAAAATATACAATAACTAAAAATATTAAAATAATAGAAATATTCAAATATGAGACATAAAAAGTTTTTAATTGACATACATCATTTTAACATAATTATATAAAGGTTATGATAAGATGAAAAATATATTGGAGATGCGAATGCGTTTCATGACAAACCAAATAATTAAAAGAAATAAAAAGTATATATATATATATATATAGGATTATTTAATTAATTGTGAATATTTTAATAATTTAAACGAGGACAGGTATTATGGCGGGGATATGTACATCCTCATACCCAATTGAAAAAGTCGGGGATTCCCCATACCCATACCCATACCCATACCCAAACCTAGTCAATGCGGAGATTCTCCGTCAAAACGGGGACAGATTCGAACAATACCCACCGGGGGGTGTATTTGCCATCTCTAATCATTATCATATTCAATAACAATGATTATAGATTCAAAATGGTTTATAGTTTACAAGAAAAATATAATAATAAATTATGATTAAACATAATTGACTATATAATGATTAGAGATGTTAACAAAACGAGTAGTGTACAGGTAGTAACTTTCTTATACTTTATTCCTTGTTCGTTGGATAAATACCCGTGTCGTTTGTTAGAAAATATCTCATTCAAAATCAATGTATTAATATTTCAATCATATTTTTAAATTATAATATAGCGGATACGAGTATCCACGGATACGGATACTATATTACCTGTACCTGTCCCGTTAATATACGGATATAAAAAATACTCGTATCCGTTATCTGTAAATATCTATTTACAATATTCATTTTCTTTCCATTATGAATTTTATCATAAATATCTGCAGATATGGATTTTCTTAACGTTCCTTTGAGTAACCTCAAAACTCTTTTAAAAAGAAAATTATCTCATTCATCTTTGTATTTCATATCGATTTAAAAAATAATAGAGCATTATTATTTCCTGGAAGAGATATTCTGAAAGTGTCATTCATTACATCTTGTTTGAAAAAAAGAAGTGTTTAAGATTTATTAGGATAAAATGATCATATTATTTTTATTGTAAATTTTGTCACATAGCGAGTGTGAAAATAATGATTTTTGGAAAGTACCGTATCATAAGGGATTTGAGCACGTCATATGTTCTATGACTAATTTTTTTTATCATTGATAAAAAAAAATATTGATTAAATAAATATAAACTTGAGTGTCCTCTAAGATGGAGTAGATGATCTGATTGAGCATATTTATAATTCCAAGGAAGGGTTAAGTCGAAAAATAGAATTAATCTTGAGTAGGGTGAATAAAAAAGTATTTAAGTTCTAGATATATCATTGCAATAACTCTAGTCATACCTAATTCAGTAAAGGATATCAAATTTTAATAAAACTACATCACCACTTAAAATATTACAAATTTTAATAAAATTATGTTTTTTTCGCTATTTTTAACAAAATGTAATAATTAATATTTATTACCTTCATTCTTACATAAAAATAGAATAAGAGTTCGAAATATCTAAAACAAACTTAAAATTAAAATATTTTATTTTAAAATTTATTTTTCGAATTTTCTTTTATGCAAAAATTTAGGTCTTTAAATATAATACGATGAAGAAAAGTACCTACAAAATTTATATCATTGATTTTAATAGAATTTTGTTTTACATAAAAAATCTCTCAAATTTGTATTAATATTATTCTTTCATTGACTTGGATCATATATATTTTTATCAAGGGTTTGAGAATCAAATTATTTTCATCATTAACTACTTCTCTCTTTTTTTCTATGGTCAGTTTCAATTATATCTATATTTTTGTTATCTTTTTCATTCAAAGAGCACTTACCTGGATTTCCTAATTCAATAATCTTATCTATTTTAATAAATTTATTCTTAACTCCTTATTGTTATGTAATTAAAGTCTCAATTCTTTTTTTTGAATTTTTAATATCTTTATTCAAATTTTCTAGTTAACATATGTACATATTTTTATATAAAATAAAAAAATTATAATTTATAAAATACAACTAAAGACAAGTATATGATACAAATGACTTAAAACAATTAAAATGGTTTCAGGTTGTTAGGAAAGTAAACTTGATAATAGACTTGTAGTGTCTTAAAGTCTCAAGTCTCTTTTTCTAAAGTCCCATTTTCATTTTTTTCACGAATCTTTAGAGTTTATTTTAAGATTAATCATTAATAATAAAATTAAAAAAATTATGTTTTTCTCAACTTGATAGTAAAGATATTTTTCCCTAAACTTAAATTATCTTTCTACAGAAAATTCAACTTTGAATTATACTTCAATTAATCTATTATCCACAAAAAAAAAACTAAAATTTAATCTAATTAATAGTTTTGTAGAAAAATTTCATTTCCTTGTCAAGATATATGAAAAAATAAACTCTCAATAAACCTGTAAATCTAAAAGTACCAAAAAACAATACTGAGTAAAAGAAATGCATTTCTAATTCTAATATAAATTCAACAAATAGAATAAAAACAACAGCAACACAAATAGAAAAAAAAAACATTCTAACCAAAAATGAGGATGAAAAGTTTGGTACACACAAACAACATGAGATTCAAGAAATGTAATATATCAAAACCTTAACTCTAAAAAAGGACTCTAGAATATAAGAAAGAAAGGAAAAAAAACAAAAATGACAAAGAGATAAAAGAAGAAAATAGAATAAGATTAATTATAAGAAAATGAACATAATCTATCATTGTCTTTCTCGTAAACGAAATCATAATTTACTAAAAAAAGATTTTAACTCATTAAATATCATTTTTAATATCAATAAAAATTAACAAACACTCATAATAATTTAATTAAATTTTATTTTCATACATAAACTTATAATTAATTTAATAGAACTATATTAATAATAAAATATTATTTTTGAGGCCAATTTTTTTTAAAATAATTTTATAATTAATTTAATAGAGATATATTAGTACTAAATTTTTTAGACATTCTTTCTTAAATATAATATTATAATTAATTTAATAAAAAAATATTGATAGTAAATTTATTTTTAGACCTTCTTACTTTGGAGAACTAAAGCAAATATTTCACTTGCTTTATTTTTGAATCGACTCTACTCCCTTCTTACACAAAAAAAATATTTTACAATCATATAAAATATATGAGTATTGTGATTAATCAAAGGTTATAAAACCCACCCGTCCACGAAAGGTCCGGGACTCATTTTCAAGTAAGAATAACGATGTATGAGCAAACTTTAATTACAAAAAAATAATAATAATAATAAACTATTCACACTAATCGTTTTCATCCCTTTTTATATTATCACGTCACTTACCATTTGTACTCTTCTATCATTTATCTCTTTCTTAATTTAGATAAAAATAACGTGCATGTCAATTCACCATTTTCCATCCATTTCTACATGTAATTATTTAAACAATTTAAGAAAGGTGTACCGTAGGGTTCGATCCCCATAGCAGCCGATCGACGCTCAAGAAATTTGCATCAACACCAAACTATGTACCTCAGTTACATCGTTGGTCGTCCTGCGATCCTACGATTGAGGTTGGAAGTCATAGTTAGGTAATGTAGCAATCAATCTGGAGTGATAATAAGTGCTCAATAACCGAGCGGCCGCATGCCACGAGAGCCGACCGAGGGAGCCCATGTCACATTTGCTTTGTCAACAACTAATTGAAAATTACATTATGACCTTTATTGGATGCTTGTGAGTGTGACTGCACATTGAACACTGTGGCTCTCGACAACATCGGCCATGACTTACTATTCTCATCTGTATATTAGGACACAAAGTCATGGCTGACGAAGTGCGGACGCATAGTCATGTCAGTTGGACGACAACAAGAAGAAGATCATACTTATGTAATTAAGGTAAGACAAGTCAATAATCAAGTTTAAAAAGCAATTGAGCCTCAATTAAGTAAACACTAATCCAAGGCCCATTTAAAAAATTATAAATAGAACTTCAAGGTAAGTTGGTAAGAACTTTTACTTCGCATCATTTATTACAACATTAATTGTTAAACTGAACGGACCGAAACTGACCGATACTCTGATCGTCTGAATTACCGAACAAGAGAAGAAAGAGATACCAAGCGGAGGAAGAAAGAAGTGAAGTGACAAGCCAAGTGTTCAGATAGACTGTGTATATATATATATGAAAGGAAATACAATTTCAAAACAAATTTAAAAAGTGTAGAATTTTTGGAATGTTGGTGTAATTTTTGGAAACTCGTCAATGGAATTTTTCCATATTACTTTGATAAAAATATAAAATTGAAAGTCAATATTTAAGTAAGAAAAATCGCGTCTTGACCTATTTTGTTCATTTGTTTTACTTCACAATCTAAAAGAGCAATTCTAATTTTGTGTAACAAAAAATTTAAATGGGAAAGGTATCCACTGTCTGTTTTTGAGTTATAGGTGATCAAATAAAAATATATTGAATTACCACCGGCCACATGCCCGGAACTGAAAATTTACTATTTGGATCACTACATGATCATCATTAAATTAACTTCATTCTATAATTTCAACCAATAAGATTCGTTCTATAACAAAAAAAATTGGTTAATCCTTTATATATTTTATATACTTCTAATAAACGAGATTAAAATAAAAGTTACTAAAAGATAAGAAATGGTTCTTACTAAATTTATCCGAAGTGTTTTCGAGATAGAATACGAAGCTCTCAAGAACTTAATTATTGTTTTCTAATTAAAATTTCGGAATTTCAGAAAAGAAAAATAAAAGAACAGTTTACTTGCAAAAACTTCTCTAATATTCTAATACTCTAATATTTAAGTCAGTAAAAATTTAAAAAAATTTAGAATATATAAGATAACATGAATGAGAAAAGTGTATTGATAGATTTTATTATTTAAAATTTTATAAAAATGTTTAATTATATCATAAAATAAATTAGGAGCAACTACTTTCTTCAAATTCTTATATTTTATTTTGGAGACACTCGTCCAAATCCAGTAAAAATAAAAATAAAATAAAAAACCATTTTATTGTATATTCAGAAAACATTCAAGCAATTAAGAACTACACTTTATCTGTAAAAAAAAAAAAAAAAAGAGAGGTACTATAAAAATAATCTAAAAAACCACAAATAAAGTTTTATTCTATAAAAATTAATTTTACTCGGAACAACCGGATGAAAAATTGTACCCATGATTTTTTTTTTGGAGTAGCACAAGGAACTGGAGGACAGACATTTGTGACTTACTGATACGAAAAAATTGAAGTGTACCTAAAATAAACCACAGTGTAGTGTCGGAAAAGAATGTTGAAGATGAAAATCTGTTACCAATGGGAGAAGGCGAGATTTTAGAAATGGAAGTAAATAAAAAGAATTTTGAAACATAGGTGTCTCCAAGTGCGAGTTTAAGTTTTATATTGGGTAAAAATGAGAGAGTGGAGTATCATATAAGGATGAAGACCTATAAACTTATTGTTACTTGGTTAGACTCAGGTCTCATTGATATTGTTGTATCTTTCCAATAAAATCTTCTCAATAAAACATATATAAAACATATATGTAGATTTTTTTAGATGAAATTGATGAGCTACTCTTCCAAATGAACACAAACAACTGAATTGAATTAAACCAACACTACAGTCTGCAGATGCAATTGCTTATCTTTGCCCATTCATCCATGTGATTGCTTCCTAACCACTCTTTATGGGTAACCTCCCATTTAAAACACTTTCTCCCCTTCATCAATGCTATGTATTATTATATATGCCTCCTTTTTCTTTCTATAATATCATTCTTCTTTTTCCCACAAACCTTATTTTTCCTATGTGTCTGTCTTATAATTACTTCATTTCTTGTGTAATGCTTATAGTACTGTTATTCAATACATTAAAGAGTAATAATTAATTTTGTATACTAAAGTTATCAATATTGAAGTTTTATAATAGTTGATTAATTAGTTTAACTTGAAGTGCATAAATAAAATAAAGTGTTGTTAGAATAGGAGTGGTACATATGTATCTGTCTGTGTGCCTATATAATAAAATCTGGAATGAGAGGTAGAGAGAGAGAGAGAGAGAGAGAGAGAGAGAGAGAAAGTTTTGTGAGACATCTTTTCTCTTCCTGAAAGGAACACAATGGATTCTTCTTCATCATCATCAGGAGCAAGTGTTAGTGAGCATGCGAAGGTTGTTCCAAAGCAATGTGACATCTTCCATGCAGGAAAGTACTCTTCATCTCGCAGGACTCATTCCTCATCCTCATCTTCCTCCTTTGAATCATTCTATTTCCCCGAGGATCCACTTCTCAGTCCTGCATCTCCTCTTAGATTCTCGGGTGTTCCATTTTCTTGGGAACACTTGCCGGGAATTCCCAAGAAACAGAATTCCAAAAAGAAGCTGCAGGAGTCATCGTTGAAACTATTACCGTTGCCCCCACCGACCACCACACGCTCTTCCAAGAACCTCACTCATGAAGAAACAAGGGTGAGGAAGAAGAACTCGGTACAAAGTGTTTTCCAAAGGGATCCTTTCTTTGCTGCACTGGTGGAATGCTCAAAGGATGATGATAGTGGTGAAGAAACAAGTAGAAATTTGTGGAAGGTGCCAAGGAGTGTGAGTGATCGTTTTGGGTTCATTAACCTTTATGGTTCTTGCAAGAGAACTTGTGCTGTTTCTGAGTCTTTGGTGTACCTTCCAAGCTCAAGAAGAAGCACATGTGAAGAAGATGTTAGTCCCAGGTCCCTCTAAGCCTGTGAATTGTGATGATGCCTTGCTGTCAAAATGTGCTTGTGTTCATGTTGTTGTAAGAAAACCCAGAAAGAGGTATTTCTTTCCCTCTTTTCTTAATTTTTTTTTTAAACCTTGATCTTTGTTTTTAGCTTATAAAATATGGCATGCGAAGACAAGTGTGTCTTTGGAAACCCAACTTATTGTAATATGTTAATACAAGTATATAGGAAGTAGTGCTTTGCTTTGTCTCCTTCTGTTAATTCAGAGATCACTCATCACTCATATTTTTCTTAATCACTGCCTTTTGTTTTTTGCGTACCAAACATATCTAAATCTCTAAATACAAAATATACGCTCTCTGCAGTATTTCATGTGATAAAATCACATGATGACTGAAAATTACATGATCCCATGCGGAAACAATGTACTGGACCACACAGGAAAGAGACTGCCATATTATTCATTTGACTTTTGTGCACATTTTGTATTTTTAAGTGTATATATATCGTATGTATATGTATGAATATGATTCCCAAAGATTTCAGAGATGGCTATAGTGGCTGCTGATGTTGATAACAGCTTGCACGTACGTAGTCTATCTGTACAAAACTACATCTTTAGTATACCCTAAACAAACATGTATAAGGCTTGGGATAGACTCAATCTAAATCATGCTCTGTACTAATGAGTTGGCTGTAGAATTAGTACACCTTTTTAAATATTTTTACAAGGTCATAATTAGTGGTGAAAGAAATCATGACCATGACCACTCTGTGATCATATATATTCTGATTCCCAGAATATATTAAATTTTTCTATATCTTCAATGGAACTTCACAAATTGAGTGTACCCTTTTATTGTTCTGCAGTGTAAGATATGTATTAAAAAAAAGACTGCATCTTCCTACGAATTTTCCCTTTTTCTCATTTCAGGTTCTTAAGGTAATTTGGCTTGATATGGATCCTGAATTGTGTGCTTTTTTCATCACCTCACCTATAGTACTGCGCTGAAACAAAAATAAAACCTTCACTGATTTGTTTTGTACATATCACAGTACAATCAATTTAAGTCCACATGCTCCGTTTGGTTTTAACATTTAGTGACACTTGCGTGTAGATTTTCAACAACCAAAAGTGAGCAAAATGTTTTTAGATTATATTATAATGGTACTTGTAGGTTTTAACGTGCATTTAATATCCAAAATTACACGTGTGGTACAGATATAAGAATGTGGAGTAAAATGTTTTTTTTTTCCTAATAAAACAACCTACTCCTAGTTAATTAAGTTTACTATTGACTAAGTGGAGTTCAACTATTTGTAGAAACTAATTTATCTGATACAATACTCTACGTAACCTCTGTTACGGGGAAAAAGATATGGTATTTTAGAGGAAAAAGAAGAGACAAGAGTGGAAGCACCAATTGTGATGATTCAACTGCATCATAATTGATTTAGACAATCTTAGAGCTAAAGTAATGCAAATGGGTCCATCTGGTTTTCCCCCACATGGTTTCAATATATTCAATGCATTTGTTATGACAGATGTAATAGCTAGTTAAATACAGGATATTGATAGAAAATAACACCATTATGTTGATGTTTTAAGTGTGTGTGTGTTGGTTTAAAGGTCAAAGCCAAAAACCCCTTTTATCTTTATGTCATGTTTTACGGTAGTGGGTGTGCTGAAAGCTGAGAGTGTATAATGAGCAATAGCATTATTCTGCAAAGTGGTTATGCTGAAAAGAGCATTAAAAAAAGGAAGTGAAGTCAATGAGAGTGAGGCATGGTGTCACTCATGTACTTCAAACAAAATAAAAACAAATGTAATGTACAGAAACTTGAAATTGGAAGAACTTTGTAGCAGATGGTAATGTTGATGGAAGTACATGAACAGGTAGGTAACATTTTAGCACCAGTTTTTTTATTGGATTATATATTAAATTGCTACTTTGATGTTGAATAAAAGTTTGATGAGGTGTATACTGTTATCCTCAAATGTGCAGTCCAGAGATATATTTCTGTACAGGAAAATAAGTTTTTAATGATTAAATTTTGACAATTTTTTTTATAATTTAAAAGAATATTCTTTGAATGGTTTTTTATTTTTTTATTTCTTTATATTTTAAAACTAATTAAAAAATATCATTTATATATGTTATGAAATAAAGTTAGAAGATTTAATCGTTAAAATATCATTCTTATCATTTACATTAAACGCTTCAACTAATTTAACAGTTACCATTTAAGTGGAAGTGGGCTACTCTGAAAAACAGAAAAATCTGATGATTGTTAGTCATACCAACCACATAATTGCTTCACACTTGTTTGTTAAAAATCAAGAGGATTTAGAAATCTCCAATAAAAATAATAAGATGAAATAAAAAGAACTATAAATATATTATCTTTTATTTCTTCGAAAAACTTAACATTAATTACATTAACATTAATATCATATCGAATGAAAGTTTTGTTTATTTTTATTTCTTCAAACCCTGTTCGTTCAGTCAACTGTAAATGTGTTCGTTCCAAGTATTTCCAATATTATTTTTAATGAAATTTCCTTATTTTTTTAGTCCAAATTCCTCAAGTATTGAAACTTTATATAATGAAGTGTTTTTTTTTTCTCTTCTGACGTTTTTTTTTCATACAAATAGACTTTGTGACAAATCTCCAACCACACATATTTAATCCATTCTTTTTTAAGGAAGAAATTAATGTGGCTTAACACTGCATTATATAACATCGCTTTTGTTTTGCACAAATAACTTTTTTACAAATTTTACGAATTAATTACATTCTCTCATATTTGGAAATTTGACAGAATAAATTTTATTAAATCTACTTTCTCATTTCCTTTAGGATATTTTATGAAGGTTCTACATATTACAATAATAACAACCCAGGCTGTTTTGTTTGTGACTTTTAATCATATGATATATTACCTTAATAATCATTTATATTAATTTATATATAGTACATTATTAGTTATCTATATTTTATTGTTAAAATAAATTAGTGTGATGAAGAATTATATATTGTGTTGATGTCACATTTGATACTTATTCATATCATATGCCTTCTTGCAAGTGTTGCACATTAAATAAATTTTAACCATTTGGATATATTACTAATCAGATAGGGTGTTAGATGATTCTGACCTAAGATAAGAAATTTATAAAAAGTTGACCAAAAATTGAGAGTTGGTTTCAAGGCACTAAATATTAGAAAATAACAGGTCACCAACACATGGATGGAGATTCTCTACCATTTTAAAGGATTGCAAAAACTACACGAAAGAAAAAAAAATTGAGAAATTTCATAATTTTAAAATAAATATTTATTTCGTTAATTGTTCCGTTCAATTGCTTGTCTCTCTGAAAGTAATAAAAATGTATCGCAGTTGAATAATTTTGCAAACGCAATTGTTCTTGCTTGAAAATGATACTACCTTAAGAAAGATTTATACGTGTAGTTTGTTTTTCTTGTGAAAACAAACATGTGAGTAGAAAAAAAAAAAACACAAAACAAAACCAGAAGAAGGTTCCAAAAATAATAAAAAACATTTTGAAAATATTGAATATTTTGTGAATATGTGTGAAAGTTCATAATTCATGCTGGTCGGGGAACGTGGGAAAGTAGGAGAGACAGAATATCACAAATTTATTCTGTCAGATAAACAATTTCTCCTTCTTTCTTTTGGAACCCTATTTTCCATAACCCTCTTCATCTGCCACAACTCTATCATTGCTTCAAATTCCAACTATTACATATTCTAATTATTATGCAGTAGTACATATGGGCCACCTAGGTTATTACCTATAAATGCACAAATGATGGTTGAAACATAATAATGATAATATGGAAGATCTGTTTTGTTTTTAATTTGGAAATGAGAATAATTTTGTAGTCCAATAACAGCTACATGATGATGCTCATGCTAATATGAAGTGATGAAGTTGCAAAAGTAGCTTCCCACACCGACAGAATTTGCACAAGTAAATATTAGGCTTATAGGACACTGTTTTTGCTTCATCTTCAAGACTCTTTCGGAGATCACCCCAAAACGTGGATCTAATGCAACATGCGTGCTCAGACAACACTTCTTACCAATTATGTATCCATTGTTATCACTGCCTTCTGAATATCAAAAATTAATTTTACAAGTTAAAAATTATTAAAATTATTTAGGCTGAGAATTTCACATCCATGGTAAATATGACAGATTTAAAATATATAAATGAAAGTAAATTTTATTTTGAAGACTAGTTTTATAAGATTAATTAAACTTAAAAGTAATTAAAATGGTATTAAAATTATTTAAAATCTACATATGTAATTGCGATTTTTATTTGTTGGGTCTCTTATATTACCATCTACCATTAATGGTTATTATTTTGGCTTAATTACTTGCTCAATCTTACTTTGGTCGAAAATTTTTAAGTTAATATTTTTTTAACTTTTTTTCAATTATGTCCTAATTTTTGAAAAAAATATCTCAAATCTTCAAAAAAAATTAATAACAACGTATTTATGTTAATATGTGATTTTTTTTTATCTGTAGCAAAGTATATATATATATATATATATATATATATATATATATATATATATATATATATATAAAAGATACATTAGAGATCTATCTTTAATTAAAAAAAAAAAAAATATACAACAAATAAATAATATAATTTTTATCTAACATAATAATTAAATA
>Ga0099822_1005704_pt1:0-15000 | contig 16257 bp, 10 predicted proteins | sample CowpeawhiteBW_FD_76839 | JGI IMG/M metagenome (GOLD analysis project Ga0099822, IMG submission 76839) | Root nodule microbial communities of legume samples collected from California USA - Cow pea white BW | ecosystem: Host-associated > Plants > Roots > Nodule | place: USA: California...
AAAAAAAATAATTATATATATATATATATATATATATATATATATATATATATATATATATATATATATATGAATGCAATTATAGTTACGACTAATTCTTCTTAAAATATACATTTATATAAATAGATTAATATAAAGCATTTGAAAATATAAAATTACTTACGCAATATTAGTTCTATATTTCAGTTGTGCACAAATCCTTCAAGTATCGTAATTCTGTGATTTTAGCTCTCGTTAGTCTTCTATTACATATTTATCTGGCGTTGTATATCTCACTGACACTAAACAACTTAATTATACTTTTAGTTTCTTAATCGCAATTTCTAAAAAACTAAAAGTAATTACATCAATAAGTATTAAACAATATATGATCTAAGCCACATTTTCATCAACCTGTTATTAAATAATGTTAACAAAAATATGTTAAATATCTAATGAAAGGAAAACACAGATACCAAAATACAAGTACTTAAAAGGACCAAATTCTTGTAATTAACTAAAATCATGATACTTAATGGATAGAAAATTGTAACTAAAATCAATTGCTTAAATAGATGTTAATGTTTATAATTACTTTTATATAAGAATCATATGGATATGTACTATTACACTACCATGTACTTCATGACCACTATTTTCTTTTTGGATGAAAAAAATACCAACATAATTTTTATAAAACTAAAAAGTAATACAAAATATATTAAAAATGATAACATTTAAAAATTAAGTAAAACATAATATCAATGAAAACTACAGGTTTTTCAAATGGTTTTATTTTCATTGTGAATTTTGTGAATTTGCGATTGTAATTATGATCCGTTAAACAGTATTAGAAAAATACTTTATACCGTTCTTCAATAAAACAATCACATAAAAGTTGTTTGAGTTAATTTGGAGATCATTCTTAAGATAACAAATAAACCCTAATAGAATTATAGTGCAGGATTAGGCACCCATAAAACAACCCCTCTTATTTGGTTGGATGAAAATGTTAAAATGAAAAGAATTTCTATATTTTTCATTCAATAATGTATGTCACTTTGAATACAATCATCAACAAAAATGGCGGCAAAAGTAACATCTACTATTTATACCTTCGTCCTCATCCTCAGGTGTAGAAAATCTTTTGGTCAAACAAGCTAAATCTTGTTTACATAATAACTAAAAGAAGAACTGAATCAATACACAGTAAGTATTGGAAATAAAATTGGTTGAATGAAACCAAAAGTAATGTAGCACTACTATTCAACTAAGAGATTCACGCATCATCTGCATTCTGATCAGGGGGAGCACCGGCAAGCCAACCCCACACGCCGCCACCTGAATTCTGCCTCTGTTTTGCATTTAAGGCAGCTTGCTCCGACGCAGCCTTCTGTCGCCGGAGGAGCTCCAGCTCCTTCTGTAATGTTCCAATGGTTTGGAGCTTCTGACCTAATTCAGCAACCTCCACCTACATTCTCAAATATTATTTTCATTCCAACAATAATAACAACTACACATTTGTTCATCCACAAAAAGATGATAAATACCAATTTCTTAAAGCAGACTCAAAGAAGTAATTAGACCACTATAAAAACCTGTTTGTCAATAATGCACCGTGTTTGCCCAATAACTTACATTCAATCACCTACCTAAAACACAACTCAATTCTAAAACACTTGAACACCAATAGGGACAAGACTCTCTGAAGCATTAATGCATACCTCGAGTTTGAAACACCTTGACTGCTCAGAAGCAAGCTGACCACGAATTGACTGGAGCTCCTACATTATCAGCACATAATACAAGTTTATGGAGACTATGGAGAAAAAATAGAAAGTAAGAGATATGATGGAATCTGTGTGTTAGTGTCAATATATACAATAGTGTATTATTCTATGGTGTGGGTAATAATTACAAAGAAAATACCAAATTATGTAATCCTCAATTGTTTAATTATATCAATTAAAATACCAAACAATATCTAATAACTGCCTAGTTATTATCATTAAACATATCTAACATTTCCTTAAAAGTTGGATTATATAAGTTGTATGTACTGAGCTTGATACAAAATATAACCAATTCAAGGACTAGTCAAAATATTTGAAGACATTTACCAATTGATGTCGACAAAATCACTGATATCACGTGATAAGATCATCTCTTGGTCAGAAGAGAAAATCTACCTCAATGTCTTTATTTGTTTCATGGAATAATAGATTTTAAACTATTTGCTACATACACAAACTAATTATTACAAATGGGCATCATTTGTGTAACATCTCTCCAATTGACTCATGTTATCACTCAGTACTCAACTTTTGCACTAGATTTTGCAACATTCTCTTTCTTACTTCTTTCAAGAAATCATCTAACCATTAATAAGAATGCAATTCCCAAAAATAGATCTCCTATCAATGGAAGAACTTGTCAAATCTGCATCCTAATATTCCAGAACTTATAAAAACTTTTTTCTTAAAGTTTGTTCCTCTAATATATTCCATAACCAAATGTCATCACAATATATTTCACAACAAAAAGTCAAAAAACATTACACTGATGGAAAAGGAAATATCTGGTCAGGCAACAGCTATGATGCACATATATTATATGAATATCAGATATGACATCCGACAATTTTCCTATCTTGAAAGATATAAGATACCATACATACGCAATTTTATATTGAAATTATGTGTTATTATTAAATTTTAAGATGTTTGGAATTGTTGATATGTGTTTAAACACTTAATTTTGTAATTTCTATGATTTTATAAACTTTTATATATATTATAATATTTTATTTGCTATTATCAATATTTTAAAATTCAATTTATATCTTATTTAAAATTATTTTTATTTATTGTTAATACTATATAAAAATTCAGTTTAAAAGTCATTTAAAATATACATTGTCAGATCTTAAAAGAGTAAAGGTATAAGAAGACATGATTGTGTTAGCTGAAAAAGAAAAAAGAACTAATCAGAAAAAAGGTTAGACTGCACGAATTTTGAACATATTTCTACTTGGTGTGAGACACGTACTGACACTGGTACGTAACCTTTCCCAACGTATCCGTGCAGCAGTGACATAATTCAGCTTCTGAAATAGTCATTTGTACTTCTCTAGATCTGAAAGTGGCTCCTGTGATATAGTAGAAGTTTGGAACACCAGAATATCCATTGCACACTTTGGTAATTGATAATGCTACTTTTGCTTTGTGCTGCTACCTCTATCTCCAAGCAGTAACGGAACACTAAGATCTTTTGTTTAAAATGGTGACATAGGTGCCACTTTAATTAGGTGGGCCATGATGATCGTTGATTGCTATAATAACAATGTTGTCAACTTAAACATCTAAATACGTAGATACATCTTGTAGTGAAATGGAGATAGAAGGCTGGTAAGAGATGCTGAGACATGTTCAACTAGGGAACCATGGTACTGATTCTACCAAAGCATTCCTTGAGAGAACCCTTGAGCCAATTTAAGAATTTGCCCGAAGGACCGCACCCCCTCCAATAACAAATCTTGGAGGTTGTACCACATAAACATCAAAGGGATCACCATGGAAAAAGACATTATTGTCCAAGTTGGTACGGAGGTCAATGACAAATATTATGGACAAGAACAAACCTGACAAGAGACATTTTATCCACAGAAAAAAAAGTGATAAAAAATAATCAAAGTTTGGACACCAATAACATTTGTCACCAAGTGGGCACTGAGGGAGTCAATTGCCCCATCAAGGTTAATTGTGGCAACATATCTCATCAGTTTTGGGGTGATATTCCTTATGCTTGTCATCTCAATACTTGCATACCATCTTCAATGTTCAACAATAAAATACCTCTATTTTATTTTCCCATCAAGATCTTCACTCTCTACTTCCTCACATCATTAGGTACCCGTGTTTGTCACAATCATAGTCCTGATCTTGCTAAAATTGCAACTTGTTCACACAATGATTACAGTTATTCTTCTCCTTCACTCAGTTGTTACCTAGTCTCAACAAATGTTAATTTATTTTAATCTCTTTCTTTCACTGGTTTTCACCTGAGTTTGAGTGTGTTTTTGCCTCACTTCCTATTCCTCCTTTTTTTATTTCAATCATCTCTACCCAAAAATATATACCTAATGGTCCACCTGATCCATACGAGAATCCATCTCTTTCAGCTGCATTGAGAGGTGTTATTGTCGACTCCATCCTCCTCCTCCACTTGATGTTAAGAAAACTTTTGATGCTCCAACTTATTTGTCTCCTCCCACCCTCTTACCCAACAATACATACTAATCTTCCTATTGCTCCATCAAGTCACATTAAGCTGTCATTTTCCGTTGTGTTGTGTCCCCCTTATATTTGTCTCTCTACTTTGTCTCTGTCTATCCTCAAGATGGCAGCAAAAACTCTAATACCATGTTGGGAAGATAAACCAAGAAGCATGACTAAATCCGTTTGCAAATACACACTACAAAACGATACTCTTGAGTGGCTAATAATCACAAAATGATTTCCTTATTACAGTAAGTAAAATCCTAGAACTGTCTAATTTCTATAACTACTGATAACTATCAATGTGCAACAATTGTCTGATTACCGTAATAAATTTATCTAACCAGCACCTTTTAAGTTCAATGATATAGTTCACACCTCCTTAATAAGTAACAGCCAAAAATTTTCCCATTGAGTGGAGCTCAAGAATCTGGATCAAACAACACCACAATATTCTGTCATGAAAAAATAATGTACCTGAACCTTATCGATACAAAATATTTAAGTGTGGCTTATACAGTGATAGGCAAGACCCTCAATCAGTAGGATCTATCAAAGGAGAGCTAGGAGAAAAGCAGAAGATAGTAACCTCAGAAGTTAGTAGTAAGACAGGTTGAAACAGAATGATGACTAACTGGCTATTATTGAAGTTAATGAGAGGAAGAAACAAATAGAAGAAGATAGGATTGAGTATCATATCATATCACATCGTGGACAACTATGGGAGAGGCTTGGATCTTTCAAAAATATAAAGGAAAATCTTTATTCAATCTATTCATTACCTGATTTTTTTATACTGCTATATACTGGATCGGAGGGTGGCGAAGTAGGGTTTCCTTAATAAAGTTCAATCATTCCCTTTCTACTAACCAGTTCAATTATATACCCAACCGACTGATCCTAGAGACCAAGAGACAAAACAAAGCAGTATAGTTAAAAGCAAATATAGGGGGTGTTGTCCTGTAACTCAGCTCTAGACAGAAAAAGGGCAATAGAATAGTTTCTCCAGAATTATATCGCTAGTAATCATTAGCTACTTCAGTGCTTGATTCCTGAACTGAATCCATTCCTATAATTCCAAACAAGAAAAGAAACTTTCAAAATTAAGGTAGTTTACCTTGTAAAGGTCGGTGTTACGAGACTCAGATTCTGCCAGCTCTTGCTTTAATTGAAGAGCATGCTGCTTCTCCTTGCTGAGTGATGATTCCAACTCTTCTTTCTCAGCCTTCAGGGCTGATATAATATCACCTTTTGATTTCTGTATGACAGAAAAAAATGAAAGCAATTACTGACAAGAAAAAAATCAAATGGCAGAAATTAGAAATGATATGCTTTTGGGGGATATAAATGAGGGCCTTAGGCAAGAACTAGACAGACATGGAGGCCAAGTTTCTTAAATCATGAAATGGGAACCACAGATTGAGGAGGGCAGTCTAAACAATCCAGATTTTAAATCTAAAAATAAGCATAATTTTCAAGCCCATTAGCTACTTGAGGAGGGAAAGACCATACGTGTGAGTGTGTAATTGCATGCATTAATGCATTAGTGCTTTTTGAACTTTGAAGTTTGTTACGTGCTCCCGACTAATATTTCCTTCTTCGTTTCGTTGGCAATAAGAGAAAAATCACACACTGGCACAATAACATGAACATACTATACTGTGTTGTTACCTTGTGAAATTCAAAGTGACAAAGAAACAAAATGGATTTATAATTTAGCAGGCTAGGGTCAGACTTATATGACAAATACAAGGCAAAGGAACTAAATGGGTTGAAGGTTACTTAGGGTAGGGCAGGGAAATGATTGGTTCCAAACCTTAGGATGATGATAAAAGTCATAAAAGGAGAAATATTGTGGCTGTAAAAAGCAAACTGAAAGGCATGTCTAATTGAATTTGACCAATTATACAATCAGAAATTTGTTAAAAAAACCTTTAATAGAGTCTAGATTCTGTGCAAAGTTATAAAAAGAGAAATAAAAACAGAATAATATGACAAGTGTTTAGATCTTGGATTGTGAGACAAACAAATGCAACCAGAAAAACAGATGTCTAGTTAAACCGAATTCATAAGACAATAATTTTTATAGAGAACCACAATTTAGATTTCAAACAAAAATCAATGCAAGGACAAGAAGCTTCTTAAAACCAGAATGAAATAATGTAAACCCTTTTTAGTAATACATACAGCTGGATCAGCATTGTCCAAGACAACTTCCCAATTTTTCCCTTCATGGCCGGCTTCAAATTCAGACTCCACATCTCGGGTAGCATTTGTGGCATTTGGTACAGCTGAAACACTGTCTGGTACTGAACTTTCAATTACTTTCGATTGCAGGGTTGATTTGTGGCTTGGTTTAAGAACATACACCTAAATGCAGCAAACCAAATCAGATGAGGAAGAAAATATAAAAGCAAAGGCAGAGGAGAGCAGAAACAGAGGCAAAGTTTTGAAATAATATTTACTTCATTGTTGTATCGTCCATTGTACCCTCCAAAAGATATAAGTACATCTTCGCCATTATAGGAGCCTACAACCAAACTCAATCCCTGCAACGGGAAACATCTTAATTATAATCCAATGGCACTAGAAACATAACCTTCTTACACAGCATCAGTTAACAAGGATCAGTACTCTAGATAGATTTTGTATCACATGCAGCCTTTTTAAAAGACAGATAAAGTACCTCGCTGGCAACAGGAACTCGTCCTTGAACAGAAGTTACCACTGACCAAGCCAGTGTAGACATATTCAGTACAGCTGTTTCAGAGACCCCTGCAGAATAACATGGAATATATAAATGGTAAAAGGGATATATAGCGAAACAAGACTGCAACATAAATGTCCTGAAATCCAAAAATAATAAGTAAAATTACAACCCAGGTTACCAACTAAGCCATATGGATATATGATAACCAACCCAGAATTTGTCCCTCTTCACATTGATCCCAATAAAATGGCAATGCTTTCCTCTATAACTTTCTTTCACAATGAAACAGTGCATTAACTTTCGAATAAATTAGCACTTCTCTTATTGCATCAATGCATGATTAATCAAAGATTTGACACTCTTTACTATCCTTTCAGTGCCATAAACTCATATCTGTTTACCCTACTTCAATGTATGTTAGAAGGATCAAGACCAAAAAATGTGTCAACTAACCTCCATCTATGCAGGAAATATACAAAACCAGAGACAAACAAAAAAATAGGGGGTGAAAACTATAGCAAATTGTCACATGTAGCAATTGTCTGTATGATTTATTTACTCTTTCTCTATTTTCCTGAAAACATTTTGAAGGGGCATCCAAGAAACCACTTTTGCGGAATAGGTAGTGGGCTAGATCATTTTTCTGAAAGGCCAAAATCATTATGAAGCCACTATTTGAACACAGGCAACTTCTTTAATACCCAAATGCATTTTAAATGTAATTGATGCAATTATCCTCACTAAAAATGCATTTACACAGATAGCCATGTTTTTTATATTATTTTAACAATTTTACACTCGAGCAATATTAATTAATCTAAGATTATAAGTGAACAACACGAAACATGATAAAAACAGAGTATATTTAGCGAGACTAAAATAAAAACTATTAAAGTGATGTCACATTGAGGTAGCCATCCTTTTGACAACTAAGCAGTCGGGTAACAACACGGCTAGGCTAGCACAAACAAAATTAATATTAAAAACCCTATTTTAAAAGGACAGATAACAAGTGAGTATATTATAAGTTTTTAGGCTTAAAACATATGAACCTTATCTTCTTTTATGTAAATGGCGCCGGTCCAATAATCCTATTTCTAAAAAAGTGTTTTCTTGAACACAAGTACCGTTGCCAGTCAATATAATGCCCACTACTAACCTGAAATTAGATATAAACTGAACCATTAAAGGTAGGTTTGCTTTTATCCCATTTTAGAAGATTGGACTATGGGTGAACATACTTTTTCACAAACATTATGGGTATGCATGCAATAATTTGTATCTTTTGAAACTGAATTAAATATATTACAATTTTTTATATAGGTTTAATTATTAATTTGGTTTTTGCAATTGTACAATCTTTACAATTTAGTTTGTACACCTAAAAACTACACATTTTAGTCCTTACACTGACATTTTTTAAATATGCTTTTAGTCGATGTCATCCAGAATTGTGGAGACTAAAACGGATTAAAAAAAAGTATGTATAAAGACTAAATAAATTTAAAAGTGTATGCATAAAGGCTAACAGAAGTAGTTTCTAGGTGTAGGGACTAAACTGTACAGATTGTGCAGGTATGTGAACCAAAGGAGTAATTAAACATTTTATACATAATTGAAAGTAGAATAAACTAATTTACTTTGCAACGCTGTTAGAATACAAATCCTTCAGTTTAATTTCAACCACAAGTTCCACTTGTGCACTCGTAGAGTTCAAATAATATTATGTGGAGTGAAAAATCATTCCTCAAATGCAGAAAGTATGATTATAAATGGAAAAAAGGCATACCACTCTTATTGTCCCCACCACCAACAATGAACCAGTTCTCCCCTACTGTCACGCCAGCATGTCCAGCCCGTGGTGTTGGTATTTCACCCAGCTGTGTAGGGTGAGACCATTCCATCTGCAGAGTTCACGCAAATGATTAGATAAACAATTTTCAATCCATCATCTTGTAGAAAAAGCAATGGTCTTACAGTTTGCAAATCAAGAACATGTAAATCATTGTAGCATGTTGCATGTGAACCCCCACCAAAGATAAGTAAGTATCGCTCCACATGAACAGCAGCAGTATGATCGGACCTTGGAGAAGGCGGCACCCCACTGCAAGTTAAGACTTAGTTAGCACCGAACATAGATGTTATTTTTTTCTTTCATTTTCTTTCTCTTTATATTGCATGGGAGAATAAAACAACAATTCACAACTAACGAAATGAGTAACATAATTTACAATGTGTCATACCCAGATCATGGCATAAACAAATATGGCCCAACAGAACAATTGCTAATGACAAGTTTTCTTGTCTTACAAACGTAGAACCCTTGACATTCCCCCAACCATACAACCTTCTCATCCCCATAGAAAAGGTAAAATTAGATACAGAGGAGTGTTTCAGAAACTACTTACACAGCATCAATTTCATCCCATGTCATGGTTTCCAAGTCAAGAATATGCAGATCGTTCAAAAGAGTCCTCTTTGGATCTTGCCCACCAAAAATTACTAAGGTTCCCCCTACAAGGGTCACTGATTGGCCTCCACGTGATACCTAGAAAGTATATATGATTGAAGGGAACTAAACGGACCTTTAATGCACTTTTATTTGAAAAAATAAAAGAATAGAAAAAGAGAGGGGGGACTACTGTCCTCTGCTTAAAAATAAAAAAACCTCCATATCTCTCGTTAAAAAATACAAATGTGCACGTCACACACTTCTAATGAATAATATATAATTTCTTGGATTTTGAGGTCAATAAACATAAGATAACAACAGATACATACCGGAGCTTTCCCAAAAGTTTTTAGAGTTGACCATGTAGTGGTTTGAAGATCAAGCACTTTCACTGGCACAATATATAATAGTAATACGGATACTTAGTTTTAACCACAATATAAAAAACAACAAAAATAGGAGTTGGAGAAGAGTCACAAATGGGATAGGGATGGGGGCATAATTAACGGTCATGGACAAATCAATGAAGTAATGAAAATGTTCCTCTTAAAAAGTGAACTTTAAGTAAAAAAAAAATATAATTACTAAGCAATACATGTAGTAGCCTAAATGTTCAACATATGCACAAAAAATGTATCACGACCAGCAATTTTGATTGGTTTTTTCCTTAAAAAGTAAAATAAGAGAAAGTATCATGCTTTAGTTTACTGAATAGATTAGAGAACACAATTTGAGTAAGCATGCCTTATATATATCATTGTCACCAATGAAGTTTATTGGCCTATCCAAAAAAAAATCTAATGAAAATTCTTAATGTATCCCATTTCCTCGTGTATCTATGCATAGAATGATAACATGTTGAGATCTCATATCGACAACAATGGCTAAAGTAGAGCTTCTATAAAGGGTTGGACAGTGCTCATCTTATAAAGGTAGATTCAAGGGTTGTGTTAGATCCAACCCAAATTCAAGATAACATATTATGACATCCTTATTATACCTTGGATACTTTCAGAAGGATCTTTTGAATGCCCTGCAACAGACAGAAGCTTATTTCCCCAAGGAATCTGTAATTGAAAAAAATTCCATCACCAAATCCCACAAAATTCCAGAATTAGCACTAGCAGCCAACTACAAGCAGGTTGAACACGACTTAGATTATGCAATTTTATGTTCAATACAAACCAAAGAATGGCCAGCGCAAGGGATTGAAGTTGTAGGGGACTCATCTCCAGCCTTAGTTTCAATCTTTGACCAAGTCCACCTTCTCAAATCCAAAACCTGTATTTGTTTCCATATAGATCAAGGTAACCAAAAACATAACTAAGTCAACCTGAGAGACCGATAACAAAAATCCTTTCCATTAAAACACCATATATTAATTGGTGGTTTCAGTCAACCTCACAAGATATATTGTAACACAGTCAAACTGAATAGCTTCATGGAATAGATAAATGTATGCTTACATGAAGATCATTAAGGTAACGACCATTGTGGTTTCCACCATATATGTACAATTTATCTTGCACAACTGCAGCTCCATGCTGAACATACAAACAAACTAGACTTAGGGAGGAAAAACCAATAGAGAATAGAGAATAAACTCATATGGCAGCCAAAAAACAAAAACTAGTTTAAAATGGAATTTTATTATTTTCATACTTCTCAAGAACCAGTACCTCATATCGGGCTTTTGGACTTTGTCCAGATACTGGAGGTGCAATCCATTGATCATATACTCCAACTGAACTAAAGCCTTCCAAAACAATATCTTTATCCTCTGTTCCAACTTCGCTTCCATTTTGGGTGGAAATAGTCTTTGTCTCTGGATAAGAGTTTCCATTCTCAATTACTGGTTCAACATTGGAATTATGCTGTCAAACCAGCAAGATGGAATTGGAAAGCAGGAAAAAAGGAAGAAAAAAAAAATCACTACTTTGACTGTGGCAACAAAAGTGTATAAGAATATAGAGGAAGGTGTTCTTATTAAAATGTTATTGACAGGTTGACACCACTTAAGTTGACATGCCTCTTACATTAATCTAACTTCTTAACCTAACTATCAAATCCTAAATCTCAAATCATGGAATCCTGCATATGACTTGCAACAAAATCACTGATCCGATTAAGTTGTATAAGAATTGTGTGCACGTCTATTGGAGTGTGATAGAAACCTGAATACGCCCGATTGACCAATTGTCTTAAGGACCAAATATATCAAAAGTCTACAACCGGAGGTACAAAGTTGACGCAATGAGCCTATATATGGTTTTATGTGTTGACTGGGAAAAATAATCAGATGGGAGGAGAGACTTTGGAATGCAGAGCTGGTATGTGGGTGGAATCCATGGTGTGTGAGAGGTATGATTAAGTTATAGATAAATGGGTAATCATGGGAAGGGGCGTCATTTTAATGGGTTCTGGTTTTGAGCCGGATCCATTGCAGAGAGACTTCTCTGTAAGGAGTTGAGCACTTGGGAAAATCTCAGCTGAGATCGTTCTTCATTTATTTCCCTTATTAACAAAACCTCTCCCTATTTCTATATTTATTATTTCATATCCAACAAGGGTGAGAGGTAGTAAAAATATATTGCAATTATAAAATATCCTAAATTTTATTTGCCGAAGAGCATCTGTTCTTTTTTAATTACTTGAACCAGAATAAAAACTACATTCTGATCACTATAAAGTTATAATACATGAATATAAGCTCATAACAAGTTGACAGGATAACTACTACTAGAGACGAAACTTATGAATACTATTAAAAAAACACCATAGCATTAACAGGACCCGGTCTAATATATAGCTTATACCCTTAATAACACTCACATTCATTTGCACGTCTATGACAGGTTCTGAAACAGAGTTAGATGCTCTTGAATACCAACCAGGATCTTCTTCCTACGCAATAAATTACAAGAAAAAGTATCAGCTAACAGTCTACAATATACCAAGAAGAATGATTATGTACAATTATTTGCATGACCTCCAATATTTTCACAAAAAGACGCATGGCTTCAGTGGAAGACATGGTTCCAAGCTGGTTCCAACTGCATCAATAATTACTACCTTTAATAATATTCTTGACAAAATGAGATTAGGAACGCAATTGTGCATCTTGCTAGTATAATACCATTAAAAAATGACATTGATAAAAGACAGTGCGGTATTCAGGACAAAATATCTATAAAATGCAAAGACAAGTATGGTAAAACCTTAATGCTACACAAAGGCGTACATATAGAACAGAGATGTCAAGCAGACACGCAAGAGCATACAGAAAGTGAAACCAGCATATGTGTTTAAAGCAAACAAACCTGGCCCATTTGCTATGCTCCACAAGTTTCCATGTACTTGGTTCAGGGACGTTACAAGGTCCTACACTAGCCTGAAATAGCATATTTTCCAATAAATTAATAAGAAATTTGTTATTTTAATTTCAGCAACATCAGCACATTTCAGAAGAACCCTGAAGAGCTAGGTAGTAATCCCTATTAAATCACATTCCATTCCTTCACGAAACTATGACTTCTCCAGCTTAGCCAACCAAGGCATCAACCTCTAGTGTGCCAAATACAAGCAACATTGTGATCGCGCATCAACTCTAGTATTTTGTAGCCAATGATTCCATTGATTTAAATCAATCAGAAAAACAGAAAACACCCACATAGATCAACACAACGTCCAATGTTTCCTCGTCCAGTCTCCCAAACAACCAAATCATTGTCAAAACGTAACATCTAAAACATTAAATCCAATTCACACACTTCTCACATGTCATAACCAAATTACTTGTCCCCCACCCCCCTAAGATCAATCAGCATGAAAGAACATTCCCATAAGCTATAAACGAGGTAACCATTGAGTCACACAAATCCTTTCCATTTCAATCCAATTCATCAATCCCATTCAGATCTAGTGACAACACATAATCAATTAACATAGAATGACCTCACCGACAAGAAGACAAAGTAGCCAAAGCAAAAAATCAGAAGCGAAATCCGTATTGAAAGAGTGTGCAAGAGGCACAATGCAATGCAGATTGTGAAGGACGTTGAGGTGGTACCTGCTGGTATAAGCTGTAGAGAAGAAGAGAGGTAGAGTTAGCGAATTTGGAAGTGAGGGTTTTGGTTGGAGAGGTGGATCCATCAAATCCCACGTAAGAGGCCGCAGCGTAGAACCGCTCTGGGTATTGCAGACCAGAACTTGCTCTCGCCATCGCCATCGCTACTTCAGATCCACCAATTCGCTTCACTTCGAACAAAATTAACTTCTATAACATAGATTCAACCACAAAACTGCAAAAATGGCTTCAGATTGAAGATGCAGATGCAATAAGAAGGTGGCACAAGCTTATATATCAACGTTTTCTTTCTGCGGATGCACTCTTCTTCGCAGATCCACTCTGATTCTGCAACTTTCGTAAATAGCCACTTACCCCTTTGGTTTTTCTTAATTTGCATGCACCTCTTTTTAGAAGGAGGTCAACACCTTTTTTTATTATTATTATTAAATACTTTTTTTTGGCCTTAAAAACTTGTAGAAATTTTTTAAAATATTTAAATTTGATAATATTTTCAGAAATTCGTTGAAGAAAAACATACTTATCCTCTTACATTTACTTTGTCAAATGGAAGATTTTCACCCATTTTTAATGTAATAAATTAATTTACTGTAATGTATGACAGATATAGCTAGATACATTAGCTTTTATTGTTCATAAATTTGTATTAAATAATAATATTATCAAGAAATTTTATTACAATTTTATTTTTCTCCAGACAATTCAATCGATTTGGTTATTGAAAAAGTACGAAATTTGTGTTCTTCACTATTTAAGCTATGTTTGTAAAAAATAAAAAATAAAACTGTTTTAACGAGTAGGAAGTCTGCAATTATTCATTAATTACAAAACACATTTAATTAGTGATTCATTAGGTCCAAGTGAAGGGAAATAGAGCGATGCCATTTTTTAAGATTAATTTTCACTCTTTTTTAATTCTTAAAATATAATTGTAAATTTTTATGAACTAATTTCAGAATATTTAGTTAAAGGATTAAAATATCAAATTGAGAAGTAAAAGTATATTTGAGATTTTTTTTGCTGTGGAGACATAATTTAATGTGAATTATAATTATGCTTGCGTCATGGTTTGGTTTTTTTTGGTGGTCAACGAATACTCACATTTATTGATAAAAAAATAAAGAAAGGTAGATAGATGAATTGTCGGTGATGCAGAAAATCAAAATTTTAAAATATAGTTTTAGATTGTTGTAGGCTTTTGTCATTGTAATTTTCAAAATTAAATGAATTTAATTCATGTAAAGTTAATAAACTTTGGTTAAACAAATATTATAATTTTTTTTTAAATATTGTTACCATTCTCTATTTCTTTTTAGAAATGTTGTTTAAGGTGTTTTTAGAAAAACAAAACAAAAAATATGAAAATTTTCAAGTTTTAAAAAAATAAATATAATATGTTTCTATTCTTTCTTTTTTTTCGTTTTCACATTATATGTAAACGAATTTAAAACCAGACAAAATATAAGGGCATGAATAAAAAATAATAATTGATAAT
>Ga0099822_1005707_pt1 | contig 16254 bp, 9 predicted proteins | sample CowpeawhiteBW_FD_76839 | JGI IMG/M metagenome (GOLD analysis project Ga0099822, IMG submission 76839) | Root nodule microbial communities of legume samples collected from California USA - Cow pea white BW | ecosystem: Host-associated > Plants > Roots > Nodule | place: USA: California | collected...
AATTTATTAATATATATAATCAATTAATTTTAATAAAAAAAAAAATATATTATTTTTTTAATATATATATATATATATATATATATATATATATATATATATATATATATATATATATATATATGATAGAAAGTTAATATTTTAATTTTATAATTGAAAACTTGCGTACATATTATTATGTTGAAATTAGTTGGAATCATGTATCTGGCCAGTAATTTTTCTTATCTGTATCCAAGAAATTAAAATAGGGTGTCTTCCAAAATGTCTCGGAAGAGCACGAAAAGATGGTGAGCAAGATCTAAATGAAGCATTCTTTGCCTGAAAGATTATAAAGAAGCAACTTATATTAACTAAAAACACTTATCTGCATTCCTACCGTTATTAATTGAGACTATTAAAGAACGGTGGAATAATATGCTGTGCTCAGAGTTTAGCTTCTATCTTCTTTGAACATCCTTGAAATTCAGGTATTGAATACCAAGTCTAATCATAACATGTAGTAGAACTTCTTTTTTTTATTGATTTGAGGACTCTGTTACGTAAGTAGGTTACTGGGAAATGGAGAATATATCAGAGCCAAAAGTGTCCCCGAATACAGTGATATTGCAGAGTGAGGGATTACTAAAGGTAAGAAAATCAAACATTTCTTGGAATTTTCATTTGATTCCGTATATATTCGATTCTTAAGTTCATTTTTCTTGTGGCAGTATATATTGGAGACCGGCGTTTATCCACGAGAAGCAGAAACCCTCAAAGAGCTAAGAAATGCAACTGCAAAGCACCCCATGTAATTCTTCTCTCTCTCTCTCTCTCTCTCTGCGAAAGAATTTCTCAAAAGAATGGCTTTTCATTGAATTTGAGTTTTGAGCAATGACATAAGGAAATTTTTTTGTATGTACTGTGATTTTCATTCTAAAGGGGTTTCATGGGTGCTGCACCTGATGCGGGTCAGCTAATGGCCATGCTCTTGAAGGTTTCGAATGCTAAAAACACAATTGAAGTTGGAGTTTTTACTGGATACTCTCTTCTCCTCACTGCACTCACCATTCCAGATGATGGAAAAGTTAGTATGGTAGCTATATATACTCCTTGTTATGTTGTTGTTAGCTCCGTATTCATTTATTATGTGCTTGCTACTGTAGATTATAGCGATGGATCGAGATAGAAAAGCTTATGAGATAGGACTACCATTCATTAAAAAGGCTGGTGTTGAACACAAGATTGACTTCATTGAGTCTCCAGCTTTACCAGTTCTTGATAAGCTCTTAGAAGATGTAAGCTATGCATATCCATTTGCATGTCTTCACAAACAAGTCTCTCAATAAACACTTTTGTATGTTAAGTCTTGTATTTTACAATCAGCAATACAATATATGATTAATTTATAGGTCTTTTCAACTACATTCATTAAATACAACGACTACATAATTAATGAAATTTAGTGCGTGCCAGAATCATTACTAGATATACTCGTGACCTTTACGATCTCCTAAGACAATTAAATATACTAACACAATTAAATGCAATAATTCACATTTAAGTTTACCCAACATGAGGGATAGTGTTTGACTTAGAATTAGTTGTAAATAGAAAGTTTAGTCTTTCTACATCATAAAGATACAAGATTAATAAGACATGAGTTCAAGCTACTCATAAGAGATCAACACCACCCCCAACCCAAAACCTCAAGACAATAAGACAAGAAAATTTTAAACATATCTCAACATTAAAAAATCGGTTTCTAAAGTGAAGTTTGCACCTATCAGATATAGAAGACTAATAAGACATGAGTTTAACTCACACATAAAAGATTGATATCACCACCAATCCAAAATCTTAAGACAATGGGATAAAAAAAACTTTAAGTCTAACTTAACTTTATAAAACTAGTTCTAAAGTGAGATCTGCATCTATCATAAAGACACAACACCAATAAAACATGAATTCAATCTATACATAAGGGATTAACACTATCTCCAACCCACAATCTTTAAGATAATGAATTTATGAATATTTTTTTCTTATGTTTATATTTTCCGTATTGAATTTATGCTGACATTTAACCTCGCTTTCTAGAATGATAAATTAAGATTTTAAAGAAAAAGGAATATGTTGAATCCATGGTTATGTGCAGGCGGCAAAGGAGGGGAGTTTTGACTTTGCTTTCATTGATGCTGATAAAAAGAATTACTGGAATTACCACGAGAGACTTATGAGATTGGTGAAGATCGGTGGAATAGTTGCATATGATAATGCACTGTGGGGAGGAACTGTTGCCTTGCCTGAAAAGGCAGTTTCGGAGGATAAACAAGAGTGGAGACTCTTATCGCTTGCTTTCAACCAAGCAATTTCAAAGGATTCTCGTGTTGAAATTGCTTTTGTTTCAATTGGTGATGGAATCATTTTCTGCAGGCGCATAACTTGATTCTCAATGCACTTTCACTCACAATTTGTAACCACATTAATCGCATAAACTTTAATTATTCCACCTTTGGCTGGATTCACCATGATCTACGAACATGCACTGTTATAAAAAAAGTTTTGTTATTAAAGAATGGACAAAGTATAATAAACTTTTTATGTCGGATAAAAAATCAACACAACAAACTCAACTTTTTATAATAATTAATTTCCAATCGTTAGAGAGCAACATAATGAAGAGATTTATGACGAATCTCAATGTTTTAAAAAAATTGATTTTTTTTTTCAATAATGAAAAAATTGTTTAAAAATCCTATATAAAGTGATGTACAACTTTCAAGTAGACTTGTTATACAAATACTAAATATATAAGTATTGAAAAAAAAATCAAATATAAGGATAAACAACTTATAGAACACTTATAAAATGTATAATTGCATATATAAAAGCCAACACATTATTATAGGTATAACTATCAATATATTCAAATTATTGCATACATGTTATATACTGAGAAAACTCAATGTCTCTAACCAATTGAATATCACCTAGAAGTATTTGTTTAACTAAACATGTGAAACATATAAATATAAATCACATGAGAAAGCCAACCAAATTCTAACTTGTGTTTGGATTATTTTTTTTTTTAATATATGGGACATTCAAATCCATTCGATTTGAATTAATATTATTTGAAAGTATTTTGTTTTTAAATATTTTGTTTGGGTAAATCAATTCAAATTTATTAAATTTAAATTTTCTCATTTAACTGAATATTTCAATTACTATTTAATTTAAAAATTATTTAAATATCAAATAACACTATTTAATGACTAAAATAATTTGTAGTCAACATTTAATAAAATTGAAACAACCTAACATTCATGTTAGTAATAAAAAATAATAAATGTAAACGTTGACAAAAACAATAATTATGACTGGCTTATATAAAAAAAAAGTCTAATTCACATATGTCAAAAGATAATTTTCGTAACATTGGCCGATAAATTCTTAGTATATCAAATAAGAAATAAACTAATTTGCAAAAACAATGTCATAACAATTTATATAAAAAATAATTTGTATCAATATTAGAAAAATAAGTAGTCATCTTAATTATATTTTGATCTCCCAAACTAAAATTAAGCCGAAGAGAAAATACGAAAACTAAATATATAAAGTAAAAACCATGAAAAATTTTAAATTTTTATTTTTTAAAATAAAATTTAAATTTTTTTTTATTTTTCATTAGTTCAATTACTCTCATAAAATTTTAAATTTTTTTTATCAAAGAATGTATATTCCATAGACACATTTACCGCGTAGAAAATAATTATATTTGAATAAACTTTTGAAAAAAAAATTATTAAATATTTCTATATTGTTATCCCATCATGAATATAGGTGGTCTACCAACAAATAACAAAAAAAAGCCTTATATCAATAATAGTATGGGAGGGAGAAGGGTATTGCTTCTGCACCCTATCATTCTCTTTCTGCACCCTATGGAATTTATTTAATTTCCGATTTTGTCCTTATTTGAAAGTTACATTCGAAAAATGTAATCCAAAAATAGAAAATTTATTTGGAAATTTTGTTTTCGGAAAAGAAAAATATGTTTCTGCAATCTTTTTTCGGAATTTTTTTCAGCAATTCTTCTTTTTGGAATTGTTTTTTCCGAATCTTACCTCTTCTGAAATCTCTCTCGAAAAATGTTTTTTCCCTTTTGGAATCTATTTTCTGGATATCATTTTTCTCCTTCCGGAATTCATTTTCCCGTCATTATTTTTTCCCTTCGAATCAATTTTCTGGTCAGCCACGTACCTTATGGAATCCATTATCCGGACAACACTAATCCACTTACCCAAATGTTTCAAATAAAACTCCTAAGGGCAAAAAGGTAAAATTTTATAATTGTAGGTGCATAAAGAAAATAATGGAGTGCAGGAAGCAATTGTCACGTGCAAAATGTTCAAGTCAAAAAAAGAAAAGTACCAAATCAAGAGTTCAATAAATGAATCTGGTAGCTGTGTTGAAAAAGTGGGTCGCTGTTGTTGTCGCTGTTACTGTCAGGCTGTGGGGTTCCCGTTAGCGGCGTCCTATGATTGCGAAAGGGAACAACAACGACCTCCGGTGGTTATGGTGATGAGTCCCACCATGTCTACCTTCTCACATCACTGTTATTAAAAAAACTTGATTCGATAGTTTCCATTATTGAGATCATTAACTAAAACAAAATTTTGTAATGTAACGGCCACCTTCGTCAGATACTGGCTTCCCTCCAAGAACAAACATTAAATAAAACTAAATGTGACAGCAATTTTAACTTTTTAAGAAAGTTTTATTGTTGAAAAAATTTGGTAAAATTTATAACTTCAAAACACCCACATAAAAGGAAATACATATTTACACCCCCTTGATTGTTTGTTGAACAGATGAAGGAACGGGGGTTGCAACGTTGCAACGTGCAACCTCCGCTTCACTTCTTTTAAATGGCCGAAACCTAAACAGGAGACGCATTGTAAGTCCAACAGAAGAAAAAAACAAAGAGAAATAGAAATGTCCTCTAATCCAATAATACTGCAGAGTGAGAAGTTGACAAAGGTAGGTTTGTCGTACAAACATTACTTTTTCCTTGGATTTCATTTTCATAAATTGTTCAATCCAACAACAATGTTGTGGCAGTATATACTGGAGACTAGCGTTTACCCTCGAGAAGCAGAGACTCTCAAAGAGCTCAGGAATGCCACTGCAACACACCCTTGGTAATTATTCTTTCTCCCACTGGAAGAACTAACACTGAAAGAAAAAGTCATAATAATTAAGTCATAACTAAAAATTGGTATGGATAAATATATAATACATATCTTTCTTTCTATATTTATAGAAAAAAGATATAAAAAAAAACTCATGATAATACGATTAATAAAGTACTAACTATTATACTAATATTTAACTTTCACAATATACAGGAGTGTTAAAAATGAAAGAGAATATATGAAAAATATAAATAGAAAGAATGGTTATTTCGCCAATAAAAAAAAACATCAAAGTGTGAAAAATGAGTACTGTAAAAAACTTACACCATAGTGAAAGAGAAAATAAAAAATATTTCTATAAATTTTTTTCACTTTTATGATATTTAATTTTATGTTTTATTATTCATTAACATTATATATTATACTTTATAAAAAAATAAAAATCCATCTAATCTAATTTTCATTTATATTATATACTACATATATTTTTTAAAAAAAATTAAAAATTTTGAGGGACCACAACAAAGATCCGCCCTGGTTGACATTATTAAAAACAACAAAAACAAAGTCTGTTAACATAGTTAAGTTAAGGTCTTGGTTGAAATTCGAAAGACTGCTATAAGTTTCAGTTTTTGGTACGAGGCTTGGTCAGAATTATAATCTATTTACTTTTACATTGCATCTTGTACATCTGCTTCTTTTCTATGTTTCTTGTTTTTAGCTTCTGCATCGTCTTAATGAATCTGTGGTGTGGTTATTGTGTTGATCGGGGTCCCCATTCTCAGGATCTACCTAGAGTTTTTCACTCATCTGAATATTTGTGATAGCAGTGTCTGTGCTCAACTAGTAAACATTAATAAAGGGCTTTGTTTTATAAATTTAGTTACCATATCATAATGAAACTGTTTACGTAATGCCATTTTCACTGACCAGGGGCTTCATGGGTGCTGATCCTGATGCGGGTCAGCTAATGGCCTTGCTCTTGAAGCTGTTGAATGCTAAAAAGACCATTGAAGTGGGAGTTTTTACAGGATACTCTCTTCTCCTCACTGCACTCACCATTCCAGATGATGGAAAGGTTTGCACTTTTGAAGGTTATTTGGTACAGTTAATAATATGTCTGTTCTATGTCACCAACTCCATTGTTTGTGTGGTGTAGGTTATAGCCCTAGATCCAGATAGAGAAGCTTATGAGATAGGACTACCATTCATTAAGAAGGCTGGTATAGAGCACAAGATCGACTTCATACAGTCACCAGCTTTACCTGTTCTTGATAAACTATTACAAGAAGTGAGCATCATTCTGTGTTGCTGTCATGTTACTGATCTAACTCCTTTATAGTAGTTTTTGTTTGATATTTTGGTTGTGTTTGTTCTGCTACAGGATTCAAATAAGGATAGTTTTGAGTTTGCTTTCGTTGATGCTGATAAAGATAACTACTGGAATTACCACGAGCGGCTTCTTAAACTGGTGAAGATTGGTGGGTTAATAATCTATGATAACACCCTCTGGGGTGGAACTGTTGCATGGCCTGAAGAGGATGTTCCAATACCCAGAAGAAAATACAGACAGTCTGTTGTAGCTTTCAACAAAGCCATTGCAGATGATTCTCGTGTTGAAATTTCTGTTGTTTCAATTGGTGATGGCTTCACTATTTGCAGGCGTGTTCAATGAACACCATTTCAGAATGTTTCGTACTATGATCCAAGTTAACTTGACGTACTATGTTTTTGGTTTTTCATTCTGCTTTTTTCTGTGGGTGGTTAAAATTGATTTCCCTCAAACTGTGGGGCTTATGATTTTGACTGTAATGCGAATCACCGAGTGTTGCTATTTACTATTAATAAAATAAAACGTGTGATTCTTTATCTACAAGGAACGTCATGTTTGGTAGAAATAAGGTGGATACCTAAATTAGTACAAAAAACAACGTCGAGGACACTTCAATCTCACAAGAAAAAAAAATCATTGAATTTCTTAAGATTATAAGATGAAGCTAAATATAATTTTGAAACCACTATGTAGTGACTTTTGGTAGATAACAACCGGTCACTAATGTTGGTAGATAAAAAATTAGTAATGTTATTATATATGTAACAATGTAAGGGCAAGGATAGAAGGAATTTATAACAGCTACGCAAAGATCGAACGGTACAATTGAAAATTTACACATTTTACAAATTTCAAAGCGTGAAGTAATCGCATAAGCGGTAATAGTTTCTCTATTGAGATGAACTGCCACACATCATAAATGTTTCTGCACACATCTAAAATTAAAATATCAATGAATTTACTATTTTGACAATTTCTTAATTTAACTAGTAAATATCAATGATGCTGCTGTTGTTCACTGCGTTCTTCTTCCATGAAATATCAGAACACTGTAATACTAAGAAATTTGGAGCCAAAATTTTCACAAGCAGAGATATTTCTTATTTTTCACCCTAAATTGGATGGCAAATGCATTTGTACACGTCTATTTCAACACTCGTAGTTTACTTACAAGAGCTGAAAAATGTAGCAAAATAATTGGGCTTGAATTTGTTAAGCATATCATAAATGACTACTGAGAAACAGGGTTGGACATTAATTTAAACGTTGACATCGTTTACAAGAAATATCTTCTCATCCAAAACTGCAATTTTTGAGAAATAGGAAACAATTGCGTAGAATGATAGAATTAACCCTGGACTACATGAACTTGGAATTTGAAGTAGATTAAGAAGTAGGAGGCATAGCATTCCTTCACGTTTAATATACCATTTAACCAAAACAGGACTAATTTCTACAAAGCATCAAATGCAATTCATCATACTCTCCATGCATGAGCTGCTATCTTATAACATTCATACAGGAAAAAAAAATTTCTTTGAATGTTTATCTGGAAACATAACTGAACGTAATACACAGCCAAAATAGCATGACAACGATCATTTCAGTGAAAGTAACCAAGAACCTGGCCACCTACATTCTTCTTAATGGCTTCTTCATGATCCAAAACACCATCAGGAGTTGTAATCACAACATAACCCCACTGCACACAGAAAAAGAAAGGCACAATTATCCTTTTCCTTTGATTTCCGATTAAATATTATTCTTAAAACACAAATTATAACAACCACAATCAGACAGAAACAGCTGCCGGAAGCTATAACATGAAAACGAATCATTAACATAAACGAACCTGATGCGTAGGAAGAGTCTGCAATCTGTAGGCTTCAACATCCCTTGCCTTGATATCTTTTCGGTATGTAAGGGCCTTGCAATCGTTGATCCTACCTTGTAGTTCAACCGTTATCCTCCCCACTCTATGCGGATCATAGACTTGAAAATCTTTGATATAACCTATTAGGAATTTAAGCCAAATTAGCTACACTAACAGTGGCGCAATATAGAGTAACTGTCAGAATCTTAAAGAACTTTATTTCGGTTCATGGACCCTTCATTTTCATCTACCTAAGCAACAAGATATTTCTCACACGGAAATTCATGCTCAGACTCAGATGGAAGATGATAACAGTAATCAAATCAACAACGAAAGTCATTCAAACTCCAAACATATAAATGAAGGAGAGAGGAGATAGACGACGAATAATGACATAAATTTCAGAGACTGAAATCACTTTTCAAAAGCGAAATCATACCATTTCATCATTGCCAGATTTGAAATTGTGAAGCAGTTAAAAGGGGTTTCGAGTTCAGAAAAAAGAAATACAAAAGAAAGAAAAGATACCATGGTTTTTCATGATTCGGAGAAATGAAGACATAACGGTGGAAATTGGCTTGAGTTCCACCATAGCTTTCCCTCTCCTCTCTGCATTCACCATACTCCTCAAGGCATCGTTCAGTATCCTCCTCCCCATCTCTCTAAATTCTCTAACCAAACCCCCTGTTTCTCTCTCTAGGGTTTTCGAAATATAGTGAATTTTATGGCAGGGGTATATTCGACATTTCGCTTACGTCAAATACGTAAATAGTCAAAATTCCACGGTCACCCGAAAAACAAAACGCAAACACAAACACAAACACAAACTCTTCTCTCTCTCTCTCTCTCTCTCTCTCTCTCTATCTCTCCCTTTGTCTCTCTCTATGTTGAATGCAATTTCGCAATTCGATTGGCGATGATGGAGGAGCTTCCGGAGTCGCTGTTGGTGGAAATTGTGAGTCGTTTAACGGACACCACCGATGTGGCGCGGTGCAGGGCGGTGTCCAAGGGTCTAAACGCGGCGTCATACGAGGTGCGGTGGCTGAACCTGGTCTGTTCCATGTCGCGCTACCTCAAGTCCCGTTCGCCGGAGACCAAGCACCACGTCACCCCCTTCAAGACCGTCTTCTCTCACCTCGTTTCTCGCTCTACCTCCACTCTCGACTCCGTCTCGCTGGGCGTCGATCGCGCCCTCGGTGGCGTCTCCTTCGACGACGTCGAGGATGAGTCCGACGATCTCTACCTTACCGACATGAGCTTCATCAGAGAGTGGCTTCCATCCATTTCCCACGCTCTGAAATCTTTCTCCGTCTCCGATTTCTGGGTCCAGTCTTGTTGGCGCCGATCCGAAGCCTTGTCCCTCATCTCTTCCACCTGTTAGCTTCTCGATTCTCAAATTTCCTTTATTCTTATTTTACTTCTCTTACAATAATGCGGTTTCTTGCCTGTGTTCGTATTCTTTCCGTCAGAATTGGTGTTTCAATTTGTGTTGAAGATTAAGATAACATATGTTTAAATGTGAAACTTCAACTCTGGTTGAAAAATAATATTAAAAGATCCTAATGGTATGTTTGTAAGGTAGAATTGAAGATAACAATGTAATATTTGAACTGTTGTTAGTTACATTTTCTAAAAAAAAAAAAATCCTTTCATTTTCTCCCCAACCAAAGAAAATACATCAGTACTCTATTTTCTTTCATCAAAGTTCTTTCCTCCCTGTTAAACTTACCAACAATATCGAAATTTGAGTAGAAGGGAAATATGAAGGAAAGAAATTCGTGAATTCTTATTTTAAAACACTTTCTCTCAAATCAAGCAAAAAAAAAATGTATTGTATTCATTTATATCTTCTTTCTGTGCATCCAAACATACCATAAGAATATGCGTCGAAGTTTTGTCTGTCTCTCATGGAAATTTGCAATGTGTCTTATTCAGGTCATAATCTTGTGAAATTGGTTGTGAGGAATGCATGGTTATCCGTGGATGGTCTGTGTTTGATGCCAACGTTGAGATATTTGACCCTTGAGTTTGTGAGACTGGATGATGAGGACTTAAGCAGGATCAATGCTTGTTTCCCTAATTTGACTCAACTCAGTCTTATTGGGGTTGGTGGACTTAAGGAGCCTAAGATTAATTTCTTACACCTTACCACTTTTCAATGGTCGGTCTCAAATGCTCCACTTTCTTTGATCATATGTGCACCTTGCCTTGTTGATTTTGATCTCAGATGCATCAAACCTAGGTTGGTTGTCCTTGAAGCCCCTTCCTTGACGAATTTTAATCTCTCTCTCGAGAATACTGATGAGCTCAGGTTGAAAAATTGTGCTAATATACAATGCCTTCAGCTCAGTGTAGAATGCCTCTCTCTTTGTTTTTTGTTTAGCATGTTTCGTCACTGCGGCACGGTAAAGAGACTTACCTTGGATTTAGTAGGAAGAAGAGAACAGGTTGAAGCAGCAGAGTTTGGGATTGATACTTTGTTGGATTGTTTTCCGAACATAACATGTCTTAATTTAGGTCCTGGAGCCTGGCATGTGATGGAGAATTCTTTCAGACGGGGAGGTTTGAAAGATGGGATTGGGATGAAGATGATAAAACAACTTATTGCACATCTAGTGGTCCATGAAGTGGAGGTTACTCTTGCATTTATCTCTTCTGTTTTGGATAAAAGCACCCAGTTGTCTGATGTTTCGCTTCTTATCCATCGCGATGTTGATTCATATGTTGCTGGCGGCCTGATCTCATCATGCAGAAGCAAATTCCCAAGAGTGAGATGGAGATGGGGAATATGGAAAGAAGGAATCAAGGATACTTGGGTCTCTGATGGCATCTAGTTTGGTGGCTGCTATCTTGGTTATGAAAAAGGGGGGTTCTCGTTGATTTGTTGTATCATAGGTTTACGAATAGACGAGTCATGTTAGGACATTGTCAGACTTTGAATATATTTTGTTGAATCAACTCCAGTAAGCATAAATGAACGTTAACGACCCAGAATGTCGATCAAAAAATTATCTCCGATGTTAAAAAGTTGAAAGAAACTAGATGAGGGATCAGAAAGGGGAGTATGAACTATGGTGGCATTAGTATCAGGAGAAGTTTTTCCAAACTGTATTGGCGAATTGGATGCAGTTGGAAGTAGCATTCTTCTTTGGATTTGTATATGAACTGTGGATCAGCTTTACAAAATATCATGGCTATAGTTAACTGTTGAGAAGAAACCACCTTGTGAAAAGTCCTCCCCTCGTCAAATCTCTTTGTATATAGATCTTTGCTGTTGTATTATCTTTGTACATATCTTTGCACTGCTCCTTTTTTTAAGCATATGTATATTCTTGTATTATTCATCCCTGTTGTTGTTTTGTGGATTGAAGTTTAGATGGACTCACCGAGTCAGTGCTTCATTCCTGTATTTCTATTACTTGTATATTTGGAGATCTATTAAAGTACAAATCTTTATTTTATGATTATCGCATAGTTTTATGCAGGTCATGGCTAAAAATTTTCCATGGGTGGAAGGGCAAAGTCTACCTACCGTCTTAGGCCATGCCATGTTTATAAACTTGTTCCATGTTAGCTATATCCACATTTTCAGGGAACTTATTATTGCCGCCTAATTGCATTTTATGGTACAAGAATTCAATGGGTTAGGTCCGGGTTAGGCTAGGTTACCTCACGGAAAAAGAAGGAAAAGATAGAAAAGGGAATGAAAATTTTTCTTTTTTAAGAAGTGAGGCACGTGTTTATGAAAGTTTATTAAAATGTTTTTTTTTATACTTTTAATAGAAAACATATTTTACTCAATATAAATAATAATTTTTTATAAGCATTATTATTTGTAAAGTTGTTACATGACATTTGATGTAACATATTAAAAATATTTTTTAAATTATTAAATATGCTGTTTTACGTAAAAGAAATTAACTTATATGAAAATATAGTTCGGATGAATTTTAAGTTATTTATAAACTTAAGTATTTTATTTTAATTATTAATAATTATTTGTTTTTTATTTTTTATATTTTAATAAATTAATGTATTAAATAAACAACTTTTATTTTAGTTAAAAATTCGTCTGACCAATAATCTTTAGACGGCAGAAAGAAGATAGGTTGACCTCCTTAACTCACGGGTTAAATGGGTTTGAATCGGGTTGAAGGTGAGTTGACCTACTTAACCCACTAACGTTTTTTTACAATTATTTTTAATTTTCTTTTTTTAATTATTTACTACTAATTATATAGTTTAATTATTAATTATTATCTATATAATAAATTACTCAAATAATCGTTTTATAAACTTTAACATATCCAGTTTCTCCTATTCGTTTTAAAAAGATAAGGTGGTAGTCTCTCTGTTGCATTCTCGCTCTAAGAGTCATGTCCATTTCAGGTATTCTTTATCACAACCTAAGTCGGTGTCAACTAAAACATTTCAAATAGTCAAAGGCTCTTTCACACCCCATCTTAAGTATCCTCCAAACTCATTATGCAATCCTTCTTCCTTATTGTAAACCTCACCGACTAAGCAATTTATTGGGAATAATTTTGTTAACCGATGCAACAATCACTAACTTGGTTTCATCCTCTTTATCCTCAAACAACTATCAAACCCAAAGAAAAAATATATAATGTTGAAAACACTCGCCTTTGCCTTAACCTCGTAGTTTGCCTAAACATCCTCTAGGTTCAATAATTCAGACCCGCAATCCCGCTTCGTGAGGCATAAGACCAAAAGGCCCATGTGCTCAATTAGCACATGCTATATGTCAGTGTTGATATTTGTCTAAGTACAATGAGAAACTTACATGCTCAAATAGCTCATGTTATATGCCAATGCTAATATTTACCTAAGTACAAGAATAAACTTACATGCTTAAATAATTCATGCTATACACCAATGTTAATATTTGCTCAAGTGCAATGAACATGTTTGTGTTGAAATTAATATCTTTTGACATTATTTGGAATGACAATGAGTCGGTTGAGCATAGATAATACTTATCTACTACTTAACTTGAAAAAAAGAATCTAACCCTTATCTATCTTATTATGTATGGATATCTCTTTAAAAAAAACTCGTGATTTTTTTAAAATCCATATATATATATATATATATATATAATTCATATTTAATATTTTAATTATTTAATTTACCGGATTACAATAATCAAGATTATTTTAATCAAGACTATTTTGATTGTAGATTACTTTGATTTTATTTTTCAGATTACAACGTATTAAACTATTTTTTTAATAAACAAATATTTTTATTTTAAATAAATGATAGAAATATAGTAAATCTCTAACTATAATTTGTATATTTTAATAAATAATAATTATTATTATAATAGATTATGATTTTAAATAACTTACTAATAAACTTTAACAAAAATAATATCATACTAAAAATTAAAATTAAAATATTTTTACTAATTTATAAATATTAAAATATGTATTTGAATTGAGTTAAATATTCACAAAATACAACACACTATCAAAACTCGACTGATATTATTTATTTTACTCAACTTTATTTGTTTAACATTATTCCCTTACTTCATCTAATTCAATCATATGTTAAATTTTACTTTATATTTATTCGGATAAGATGAATATGTTTTGTTCGACCCTAATCTTATTGTTGAAAAACGATTCATAATTTGTTTCATGAAAACCAAAATTAGATAGTACTTTAGTTTTCCTGAAACGAAAATAGAGAATAAAGAATAACACTTTTATAATAGAAAATATAATTCTATTTTTGAAATTTTGGATAAAAAATAGACATAATGGTTTATTGTGTAAAAACGGTATCTTTGTATTTACTTGACACAGTTTTACAGTCTCAGAAATTTTAATTTTTAAATGTTGTTCCATTGTATTTATTTTTATCAAAATTATGAAAAGTATTGACTTTTTTTTTTTTACACATCTATCGTGTCTTACATGTATATTTGTATGCCTTGTCTAAAAATATTTTAATTATCTTATCTTACAAAATAAAATTTTATTCACACTTAAATTATTTTTTCCCTCATTTTGAAATAAATAAAATTCAATATCAACATTTTCATTTCTTAACTTTTATTTATTTTTTTAAATTATATTTTTCTTTTTCTCAATTAAAAAAGTAAAGAAAAAATATAGGTTAAATTCCGAGCAGATTTATGGAATTGAGAATAATAATAAGTACAATTAAGAATTTCACTATTCAAAATATGAATTCTAAACTAGTTCATTTGATAAACAAATTGACATTGAATCTACCTAGAATAAAAAAGAAGAAGATATAATTGGGGAAAATACATAGAGTTGTATCTAAATTAATATTTTTGGCTTCTACAAATGAAATTAATATGGGAGACTTGTAAGTAAAATAGTCATAAATAATTTTTATCTAAAATTTTAATACATGAATTTTTTTATGTTTCTTTTTATATATTTTTCATCTAATTCAATGTAAAACATCCTATTCCCATCCTTAAATTTCTGATTAATGTGAAAATTGAAAAGGATGCATAAAGACAAAAATATAATCTACATCATGAAACTGCCTACTCCAATCCTTGAATTTCTGACTTAGAAAATTACATAAAGACAAAAATATAATTTAACCCTTGTGTTCCCGAGGTGAGGTGGGTTTCAAAGAAACTATTAAGTGCAAAAAGAAATTACAAGGAAAAAGAAAAAGAGAAAGAAACGAGAGAGGAGAGTGAGTGGGTAGTATCGTGAGTGACAGTGGTAAGTGGCGCAGAATATCAATATCACGTTGAGACTGGGCAAAGAGTGAAGAAAACAAAAGAATGGAATTACTTCCCGCCGTTGTACCTCCGATCTCGAAGAAACAAGGATTCAGATCGCTTAAGCTCGTCAACGCCGACATGGAGCAGCTTCTCTCCGACAAACCCGTCGGCGTCGACTACGGCACTCTCGACAATGGCCTTCGCTACTACGTTCGTTGCAATTCCAAGCCTCGCATGAGAGCCGCTCTCGCTCTCGCCGTCAGGGCTGGGTAACCGATAACCTAACCTAACCTAATTATCCATTCATATATGCCGTGTATTATGAATCATTCAATGCTGAATTGCTGATTGTGAAATCGGTTACGACAGATCAGTTCTCGAAGAGGAGGAGGAACGCGGAATTGCTCACATTGTTGAACACCTCGCGTTCAGTGCCACCAAGAAATACACCAATCACGACATCGTAAAATTCCTCGAGAGTATTGGAGCCGAATTCGGGGCCTGTCAGAACGCCGTGACCTCTGCCGACGACACAGTTTACGAGCTCTTGGTTCCGGTCGACAAGCCGGAGCTGCTGTCTCAGGCCATTTCGGTCTTGGCGGAGTTCAGTTCAGAGGTCTCGATTAGAATTGTGTTATGCTCTGTTTGCATAACTCTGTTTTGTTGTTCTAGTTTTTTGTAATTGGATTGTTCTGTGTTTGTAGATTCGAGTTTCGAAGGATGACTTGGCGAAAGAGAGAGGAGCTGTCTTGGAAGAGTACAGGGGAAGCAGAAATGCCACGGGGCGGCTGCAGGATGCTCATTGGATGTTGATGATGGAAGGTTCAAAGGTGCCTGTATTCAACACTTGCTACTTGCTATATTATTAGCCAATGTTGATTAAAATGGTTAGAACATGTGATTGCAGTTTGGGGAATTGTTTTATATCGATTGGTGTTATTTCATGAAGTGTTGAATGGATTGCAGTATGCTGAACGGCTGCCAATTGGCCTAGAGAAAGTGATTCGGACGGTTTCTTCAGAGACTGTGAAGCATTTTTACAAGAAGTGGTACCATTTATGCAATATGGCAGTGATAGCAGTTGGAGATTTTTCTGATACGCAGGTGCTTTATTTATTCACATTTG
>Ga0099822_1005712_pt1 | contig 16247 bp, 8 predicted proteins | sample CowpeawhiteBW_FD_76839 | JGI IMG/M metagenome (GOLD analysis project Ga0099822, IMG submission 76839) | Root nodule microbial communities of legume samples collected from California USA - Cow pea white BW | ecosystem: Host-associated > Plants > Roots > Nodule | place: USA: California | collected...
CCCATCCCCATCCCCATCCCCAGTTGAAAATTTCGGATATTACCCATACCCATACCCATACCCAGTCAAAGCGGGGATTCCCCGTCAAAACGGGGACGGGTTCGGGTGATACCCACGGGCACGAATTTATTTGCCATCTCTACAGAAGACACCTTTATCGGCTGACCCTTGACTTGATTCTAAGCTGGACACTGAACAGAGTAAGTAGTTGTTCAGGGACATTCTTCTTGAAACAAATACAATTGTGAAAATGCAAGTACTTTTATACTTCCTTTTAGAGTAAGTAGTTGTTCAGGGACATTCTTCTTGAAACAAATACAATTGTGAAAATGCAAGTACTTTTATACTTCCTTTTCTTGGGACTTGAACATGTATCTATTCTCATCTTGTTGAATTTAAATTCTCTATTGATTTTTTCTGTGTTATTTGTCTGTTATACTTTTAAAATACACTGATAATGACTGATATCTCAAAAAATAATGTGTTTTTAATACTTAATAGAGAACAGAAAAAAAAAATAAACAGAAAAACTGGACTTAGTTTTGGGAATTGGCATTAAAACAGTGGACATTACAATAATAGCTTTCACTACTTACGTTACAATTTTCTTCCCCAACTTTCCATTTATTTACTAAATTTGCAGGGGCAGGATTTTATGTAGTTGTCAGAAAACATGTAAAGTTTGTGTAATTGTTGAACTATAAAACGTGTACGTGTTTGTTATTGGAAAGGATAATGATACTTAGATATTTTACAATTTTAGATAAATGATCTCTACATAAATATCTAGATTCCCCCTTTAATGTGATACACATGACAGTATAAAACAAAACCATTGTCTCCTCATCTAGTTTCTGCCCTGCATGGATTTTACTTGCTATCAGAAGAATAAAAATGTTGTCTTGTGTGAATATTCAAAGCAAAGGACGCTTATATACTTATTGGAGGAATCATAAATGTAAATAAATAGAAGGCAAAACCATTTTTCCACAATATGCCACATGATTGTTGTTAAGTTTTGGAAATATGACACAGCCAACGCCCTTTAGAGGTTTTGATTTTATTATATGATATTTTGTAGTTATATTTTGGTTATCATCTCTTCTCATATCATGTTTATTATAAAGGATTATTGCAAGAAATTTAAAATAAAATAAGGAGAGAAAAATTTGCTAGTGTATATATCACATCAACTAAAACCTTTGATGAGACACAAGATGAAGTGAAGAAGTTAGACTAATTGCATAACTAGTCTATTGATGGTTTTCTTATTTTAGAATAATCTTTCTTGTTTTACACGATGGAGAATGAAAAATTTTGATGGAACAGAGTCATCACATATAGAAAACATTATCATATGACATCTAAGTTTAAGAATGACGAGGAAATTAAAAGAATCATTCTACCATAATCTCAATCATTATTTCTAAATTTATAATAGTTTTATTTGAATCACAAAAATAATATTTTTTTTTTCAATCAAACTACCTTTATGAGGAAAACAGAAAAATAAGAGGAAACTAACCTAAGCTACCATATTTTTTTTTTTGTCTAGGAAATTAAAAGATCATAAGGTTAAAGTGGAGTTGGAGCCATGAGTTGGTGTTTCGCATTGGGTATAAATAAACATGTTAGGAGAAAAGACTCATAAACCAATAAACCAATGTCTATGGCTATGCATCGAATGTGTCTTGATTTATTGGAGTTTTACATGATTTGTAACTGTAACGTCCCATTTAATTAATACACGTAATTAAAGAAACGTCACACAATTATAATATAACGAGGCAGTCTTAGAGTTTAAGTATAACACCATACAGACCAAGGCATACCGCGATGCCACCAAAAGAAAAAAGAGGAAACATATTAAACAATTTACTAGGTTTCCAAGAGAAATATAAAGGCAGACAAGTACATGGGCCGTAGCCCCAAAGATAGCCCAAGAAGAACAGAAAGTCCAGCCCGAAGAGGCTAAGCAGCGGATTCGTCTCTCTCCTGTTGACCACGATTACCTCTCGCATCTGCTCCCATCAATAAAATTGATGATCATCGCGAAGATAGAAGAACAACATACAAAGCAACCAAAAAGTAAGGGTAAGCTAGAGCCAACATATTTACCATGCAATCAAATGTACTTTCATAATTCAGTGTTCACACATACAATATACGTCTATCACCCAAGCATGTTATGATCCTTCAATCAATACACTAAGACTCGACTCATCCTGATACATATAGCCTGGTCGAATTCAGCGGATGCTTGCGCTTGTGGTGGATACCTCTACTCACCCCCGAGCTGCTCACCCCCGAGCTAAGTGTTACAAGTGTTATAATGAATCAATTTCCCTCACACACAAGGTTAGTCCTTAATGAATTTCAGGCCTCCTGCTACTCTCACCACATGAGTCAGTCCGCTCTAAGTGAGACTAACTCACCCCTTAGAGTGTTAGGATGCAACCTTACCTTGAATCCTTACCAGACCATATAGATGAGGCACCACCATGGACACCCACTAACAGGGGTCATGAAATTATGTCCCGACCACTGAAGCACGACCCTGAAAGTCTCACCTAGAGACTCCAAGGAATTACGCACTGACACAGACCAACATGATAAACAACTAAGAATTTTCACATACATTACACATAATATTTCATACCATCATCCGTAAACAAATCCTCATTTCCTAACATGCCGAATCAATACCAACTCGTTATTCCCAACCAAGAGTAAAGTGTTTCTCCTCATACCAAAATCATGCCACTGGTTTACCAACCATCAAGATCCATTGTTGCTCATGCCACTGGTTTACCAACCATCAAGATCCATTGTTGCTCATGCCAAATTTGTGACCACACGCACATATATATGTATCCAACTTCTCATGTACAACTCATATAGAAATCATGCAAAGCTCACAATCACCCACATATAATCTCTTCCCAATCATGCATATTCATCCCCATCAAGCCATCATACAATAACCCACATAAACACAATTTAAACATCCAATCACAGAGAACACAACATCTCGGGACGCATCCTCGCCCAGCTCCTCGTTCAGTCTAGAGGGTCTCGCTCAGGCGAGTTCTCCTCTGCCTAGGCGAGAGCTCGACAAAGAGTACAGTGGCCCATGCGTAATCTTGCTTATGTGAGACCCCTTCCGCCTAAGCGAGACATCTGCTCGCTCAAAAACACGTTCGGGTCACCTGGGCGACCACTCGCGCAGAAAGCACTGGGCGAGCCTCTACACATCTCGCCTGGGCGAGGCAAGCTCGCCTGGGCGAGACTATCAGTGTCCGCTATTGTTCGCACCTGCACAACGCATACACACACACCCAACAGAGGTTCCAGCCAGTCCAGACACTCATAGCAACACACAATCTCAAAGAATCCACAAACCACAACGATACAAGCCAAATCACACCACATGAAGACGTTCTAGCTTCCCTTACCTAGAATGAGCTAGTTTTAAGTGCCTCGACACCGAACAACGGAGTACCACAGCTCTAGGAGAAGGTCGCAAAGCTGGAAAAACGAATAGAGAGTGTTTACTACGGAGACTCTAACACTACACACGAAAAATAGGACCATAGATTTTAGAAGCATGGATTGGAAACACTTACGTGGGTCAAGAACGGAGTCAAGCGGAACGCGAACTGAAGGTGTGCTCTGGAACCCTAGCAGATGCGGCAGCAGCTCAAAGGGAAGGGAAATCTGTTTTTACGAAAATGAGCTCAAATTAGGGTTTGGGCACTTTAGGTCAGAAACGAATTGGGTCGGCTCCCCTTAGGCCAAAAGATTGGACAGTCTATGAAATAAAACAAAACGGGAGATATTGGGCCTTACAATAACACTCGATTTTTGTCGCTTTCCTATTTGTAACACTCCATTTAAAATTCATTTTTTACAAAATTAAAATTAATTAAGTATAAATATTTTTACAAAAATTAACTATTAATATTTATATTAAAATTTAATGATAAAAGTCATTTTTAAGTTATTTTTAATAAAAAAATTATGAGTATAACATTCATACAAATAAAAATTTTAGTTTAAAATTAGTGAGAGACAATATTGTTCTATTTTAAAAAAAAAGTAATAATTAACAAAACATGAATACTTAATAAAAAGTAATTAATAAAGTAATATGTTAAAAAGTCATTTTTAATAAATTTGATCCACAATTGGAGAGAAACAATATAAATATCAATACCTAATTTTGTAAAAATATTTATAGTCAATTAGTTTTAATCTTATAAAAGATGAATTAAAAAAATATTTTAATTATTAAAAAAATTTGGGACAAAATTGAATCAGATACACATAAGTAGATATTAGATTGAAGCAGAAAACATATATGAGGACTAAATTGAAATTAACACAATGACATTTGATGGTGACACTGACATATAGGCATTGCATTGCCATGTGACACTGATAGTGCCACGTGTCAAACTGGGGACATGACATATGACATTTTTTTCTTGCAAAAAAAATTAAAAATTAAAAAAAAAGTTAAAAAAATTAAAAAAAATCAAAAAAACCTCATACTGACATGTGGCAAGCCGTTAACGACATTAATAATTGTTGCCTAAAAAGACCTAATTGAATCATTTGTTCAAAAGTTGGAATCCAATTGACACTCTTTTAAAAGCGGGTACTACATTGACACACCAAAGTGGGTACCATCCGAGTAATTAAACCTTATTGTAAAAAACATTATCACTTTATTTAAATCTCAAATAAAAAAGAAACTTCATGTCTTACGTCTACAATATAACTTGACAAAATTGAAAACAAATAACAATAAAATTTGTAAGACGGGCTAAACATCAATCGGTCTTGCCCAACTCTCACTTTTCATCATTGTGCATCTTTCTCTACACATATACAATCATCTACTTCTGTATAAGGTACAATCGATCATCGCAAGTAGAAACAAGAAATGCAAGTGTAAACACCTAATTTCATCCGGACAAATAAAGGTTATTAGAAAAAGAAAAAACAATCATAAATAGATTTTTAATTATTAATAAATAAAAGTTTCTTAAAAAAATAATTTGCCTTTTTGGATTTAAAAATATAAAAAGATTAAAAAGTTAATTAAGAAAATTAAAGAATAAGAAAAATCATTTTACAAATAAAGGATAAAGGAAAAGCAAACAAAATAAATAAAATAGTTTTCAACACAAGAAAATAGGAGAAAAGAGAAGTATGGCGTAGCTTTTGTTAGGCCTAAATCTCTTGAAAGAAAGATTTTTGTTTACTGTTTGCCACCCTTTTTTTACATCTCTCGCAAGCCCATCTTTTTAATCTTCCACTCCACCCACTTCAATTCATTATTCTCCATAAGTCCATTTTTATTGACTTCCTCACACTCCTATATATTTTCTATGTACACTAGACATACAAAACCCTCCCAATTACGAGACAGAAAATCCCAAGCTCTCCACCTCATTGTTTGAAAATCTGCATGTGACTACGTCATGTGCAATGTCCTCTTGTTTGGGAAACAATCGATCAGATATTTTGTGCTAAGTCAGTCAAAATATCCATTCAAATACGTACCTTTATCTTAGTCAAAGTCAGTGATTCAATCGTTCATCAAATGCAGTTCTGAATTCCAATGAAAACTCAACAGGCACTGTTCCAAGCCATTGTCATGACCTGCGATTGAAGTTACTCATTTCAATTCATCCACACCATTTCCTATTCCTACCATGGCAGCAGCATGCGTTGGTGGTGCTCTTCTTTCTGCTTTTCTGCAGGTTGCATTTGACAGGGTAACCTCTCCTAAACTTCTACACTTCTTTCGTGGAAGAAAGCTTGACGAAGCACTCCTCAGAAAACTCAACATCAAACTGTTGTCCATCAATTCTCTCGCTGATGATGCAGAGCAAAAGCAGTTCATGGATACACGTGTCAAGGCATGGCTTTCTGCTGTCAAAGATGCTGTGTTTGATGCAGAGGATCTCTTGGATGAAATAGACTACGAACTCACCAAACGTCAAGTGGAAGCTGAGTCTGAATGTCAAAGCCTCAGTAACAAGGTATCAAGTTTCTTCAATTCTACTTTCAGTTCATTTAACAGGAAAATCGACTCAGGCTTGAAACAAGTCCTTGAGAACCTAGAATATCTTGCCAGCCAAAAGGGTGATCTTGGTTTGAAAGAGGCTACTTATTTTGGTCTTCAACCAGGCAGTGTCAGTGAAGTGCAACAAAAATTGGCATCAACTTCTTTGGTGGCTGAAAATGTTATTTATGGAAGAGATGATGACACAGAAACTATCTTTAATTGGCTCACATCTGAAACTCACAATCATAACCAGTTATCAATACTTTCTATTGTGGGTATGGGTGGAGTGGGTAAGACCACACTTGCCCAACATGTGTACAATGATCCAAGGATGGAGGAGGTTCATTTTAGCATCAAAGCTTGGGTTTGTGTTTCAGATTATTTTGATGTTATGGTGGTGACAAGTACAATTCTTGAGGCAATCACTAAATCCAAAAATGATAGCAGAAACCTAGAAATGGCTCATGGAAGACTGAAAGAAAAATTGTCTGGGAAAAAATTCTTTCTCGTTTTGGATGATGTGTGGAACGAAAGACGAGATAAATGGGAAGCTGTGCAAACTCCTCTTAATTTTGGGGCAACCGGAAGTAAAATTCTCGTAACAACACGTAGCGAGAAAGTTGCTACTACAATGTGGTCAAGTAAAGTGCATCGCCTGATGCATTTACAAGAAGATCATTGCTGGGATGTTTTTGCAAAACATGCATTCCAAGATGATCATCCTCAATTGAATGCTGAGATGAAGGATATTGGCATAAAGATAGTTAAAAAGTGTAAAGGATTACCTATAGCCCTGAAAGCAATTGGAAGTCTTCTGCACACAAAGTCATCTTTTTCAGAATGGGAATGTGTACTGGAAAGTAAGATATGGGACTTACCGAGAGAAGAGAATGAAATTATGCCTGCTCTTTTACTGAGTTATCATCACCTTTCTTCGCATCTCAAGAGGTGTTTTGCTTATTTTGCTCTATTTCCCAAAGATTACAAGTTTGACAAGGAGAGTATAATTTTGTTGTGGATAGCTGAAAATTTTCTACACTGTCCTCAACATAATAAGAGCCCAGAAGAAATTGGTGAATTGTACTTTGATGATCTATTATCAAGGTCTTTCTTTCAACGGTCAAGCGGATTGGAATCATGTTTTGTCATGCATGACCTTCTCAACGATTTGGCAAAATATGTTAGTGGAGATATATACTTCAACTTAGAAGTTGATAAAGCATTATCGATACCAGAAAGGGCTCGTCATTTTTCATTTGCAATCAATGACGTTAAGTATTTTGACAGTTTATATGATGCGAAAAGGTTGCGCACATTTATTCCACTTCCTACATTTATAAAATTGTCCCCTCTAAACGATCCATGGCAATGCAAGGTTTCATTTCATGAGTTGTTCTCCAAGTTTAAGTTCATACACACCTTATCTTTGCTATGTTGCTCTGGCCTCCTAGAGGTGCCTGACTCGATAGGTGATCTTAAACATCTACGTTCTTTAGACCTTTCCTGTACTCATATAAGAAAACTACCCGATTCAAGTTGTTTGCTCTATAACTTGCAAATACTAAAGCTTAACTATTGTCTCCTTTTGAAGGAGTTGCCTTCGAATTTGTACAAACTCAGCAATTTACGTTGCCTTGAATTTATAGGTACTTCAGTGAGAAAGATGCCAATGCATATGGGGAAGTTGAAGAATCTCCAAGTACTGAGTTCGTTCTATGTTGGCAAAAGTAGCGGTATTCAACAGCTAGTAGGGCTCAATCTTCATGGAGGGCTTTTAATTGGTGATATGCATAATATTTTGAATCCCTCAGATGCTTTACAAGTAGATTTGAAAAATAAAAAGCACCTTGTAAAGCTAGAGTTAGAATGGAATTCGAACCAAATCCCTGACAATCCAAGGAAAGAAAAACAAGTACTCGAGTATCTACAACCTCCCAAACACAAAGAATTTCTCAATCAGTCACTATGGTGGTACACAATTTCCAAGTTGGTTATCTGATAGTTCCTTATCAAACGTGGTGTCATTAAGATTGATAGGTTGTAAATATGTTCTGCAATTGCCTCCCCTTGGGCTTTTGCCATTCCTCAAGGAGCTGACAATTATAGAGCTTGATGGGATAGTGGGTGTTGGTGCTGAGTTCCATGGGAGTAGCTCTTCTTCATTTACATGCTTGGAAACATTGTATTTCTATAATATGAAGGAGTGGGAAGAATGGGATTGTGAAACTCCTTTCCCACGTCTTCAACATCTTTCTATAGTACATTGCCCCAAGCTCAAAGGGCTGCCAAACCAACTTCTTCACGTCAAGCAAATAATTATCTGTGAATGTGAAAGGTTCACCATTAGCGGACACAACACGGAATCATCAACCCTGGAAAGGATAGGGGATACCATAAATAATAATTCTCTTGAAGTCTTACACATTTATTCTTGTCTGTACATTAATATTCCATTGAGACTTCGCTACAATTTACTTGTAACACTGGATATAGATGGAGGCTTTGACTCTCCAATGACCTTTCCTCTAGATTTCTTCCCAAAACTTTGTTCACTCAAACTCAGGTGTTGTAATCTGCAAATGATTTCACAGGATCACACTCATAATCATCTCAAGGATCTGGATATCAGCAAATCACCTCAATTTGAATCATTTCCCATGGAAGGATTATCTGCCCCCAAGCTAGTAAAATTTAGTATTAAAGAATTGAAGAACTTGAAATTATTGCCTAAACGCATGGATATCCTCCTTCCATCTCTTACAGACATACGAATATTAGATTGTCCACAAGCGGAGTTGTGCTCTGATGGAGGTTTGCCATCAAATCTAAATACCATGGATCTCTCAGACTGCTCCAAATTTATGGCCTCAATGAAAATGGCTTTGGGAGCCAACAACTCTCTAGAAGTCTTGTCTGTTCAAAAATTGGATGTGGAGTCTTTTCCTGATGAAGGTTTCTTGCCTTTCTCTCTTACTTCTCTGGAAATCAGTAACTGTTTAGATCTTAAAAACCTTGACTACAGTGGTCTTTGTCACCTCTCCTCTCTTCAGGAATTGTTGTTGTTTAACTGCCCCAACCTCCGATGTTTACCAGAGGAGGGCCTGCCAGAATCCATTTCAGAACTTAAAATTGTTGGTTGTCCATTGCTTGAACAGTGTGGTCTGAAACCAAAAGGCTTAGACTGGGAAAAGATTGTTCACTTGAAAACATAGTGATTGAAGATGTGAGACATGAACTTGAAGTTTGAAATCACACATCAGGTAGTTGCTTGAAGTTTGAACCTTTTGAAATACAATCTTGGGCTATTGCCATATACTTCAGATCAAATTACTGATTTCCATTAGTCACTTTGTTTCCAATTCATAGGATGGCAGCAGAATTTGTTGGTGGTTGACAAGCTGGCTTCCCCTAAAGTTTTTAGACTTTTTTTTTTTGGAAGAAAACTTGATAAGAAGCTACTGGGAAACTTGCACATCACACTGCACTCCATCAATGCTCTAGCTGGTGATGCAGAACAGAAACAGTTCAAAAATCCACGCTATAAAACATGGCTTTTTGATGTGAAAGAGGTCATGTTTGATGCAGAGGATCTTTGGGATAAAAGAGACTATCAACTCACCAGATGCGAAGTGGAAGCTGAATCTCAAATTCTAACTTTCATCTTAATAATTTAGCAGCTTAAAAAAAGTGAATGCACCTTATTTTAACCAACACTTTAGCCGAGTTTAACTTAGATCAAAGGAATTAATCTCCAATAATTAAATTCAAGCAATGCATATGGAAAATTGCATCCAGTAATTCGGTACTGCACCAATTTCACGCATTGTGAAAGAATAAAGAAAAATAGTATTATTGATTATGAAGTGATGATTTACTATATAACCCATTAGAGGGCTATTTATACAGAGAAGGAAAATAACAAACAACAAAATTGAAATAAGTAACTTGAAGTAAGTTAAGCAACAAACTACATACAGCATTAGAACACAAAGAACAATACCTTCCATCTTGATATTTTCAGTTCTCTGCTTGGAAAGTATGTTAAGAAAACCATTATGAGGTGATTTTGTAAAGATGTCAACCAACTCATAATGTTTTAAAATTTGGATTCTTTGTTGAGTTTTTTATATTGTTCCTTTGTTGTGTCTTCTGTTAGGCTAATGAAAATAATACGTCTTGAAAAGTTCCATATCGTCTAGGATAAGCGAGGGAGTGAGTGTTGGTGAATATATAATGGACTCTAAGTCCATGGTGTCAAAGGCATTTTAAGCTTATACTTGACTTTTCTTATACTCTTCTAGTAGAGTGTTTTGAGTTAAATTATTACTTTGGAGAGTGTGAGTGTACTTGGAGTTAAAGGGCATGGTAAGTGGTCTGTGTTGTACAAATTCACAGTGTTATTCTTTGGTTGTCTTTAGACAACAATCATGATTTTTTTTCAATTTTGGGGTTTCGACATTATATCTTTGTGTAACCTTGTTTTAATCTTATTTCTCTATTAGTAGAGCGATTCTTAGGAGTAAAGATGATAATTTTCTTAATTGATGATACATTTTTTTCCAACAAGTGATATCAAAGAGTTATTGTTCGATAGGATTTTTTCTTAGTATGCTATGTGGTTGCAATTTAGTCTGATCTCCCACATAAGAAAAGATTAAGTCCTTGTTTGTTAGAGAGTCATCCTTGTTTATTGAAGTTGTAATGAGAAATTTGATGGAAGGATCATTGTCAACATCGTGTTGGTGTGGAGAATCTACAGTCAGGTTCTAAGAGGTGCAAGGACGGTGAATCATGCCAGATTTGTAAAGGAGCTTGTGTTTTCTGGCAACTGTTCTCTTGGATTTGCAGTGGAGGTCGTTGTTGGTGCTTGTGAGTGGCTCAATGAATTTCGTGCTTTACAAATTTTGCTTCGATTGTTCATGCATTGTAGCTCGTGGATTTGGGTTGAGGCGTTTGTGGATCTACACGAGATGGAGCTCAGGTTTTCAATGATCTATGTGTAGTGGATCCGCGTTGTGGTTAACGCTCTCCAACAAGGCATATGAAGGTTGCGAGATGTAGTGAATTTTCCAGTGGCGTTTGTCTAGTGATGGTGGAGGTTTGATCTCCAACGATAATGTTTCATGGCTCACGTGGTGGTGTTACATCGCCAACAATGTTACGCGGTGGGGGCACGATTGGGTTGTAGATATGCTTGATGAAGAAGGAGATGACGTGACAACTCTTGGTTGGTCAGATTTGAAAGTGGAAGACCATGACACATGGAAACTCCTGGTTGGGCAGATTATGAGTGTTAGGATAAATTTTTCTAGCAGTAATTTTATACACGAGCATTGGTTAATATTGATGCAAGGTGTGTGGGGATTATGCATGGGTATAGGTTAGCATTGATGTAGGGTGTATGATGTTTATGCACATACATTGGCTAATATTGATGCATGATGTATGGGGATTATATCGGACATTAGTTAGCATTGATGTAGGGTGAATGAAAATTCTTGGGATGATTTAATTTCAAGTGAATATGCTCTATGTGGTGGAGTATGATTGCTGGTATAGGCAATGAATATGTGTTTATTTTAATTAGGGTGGAGATTGTTGGGCTGATGAAAATAATATGTCTTGGAAAGTCTCACATTGTGTGGGATAAGCTAAGGAGTAAGTGTTGGTGACTATATAATGGATTCTAAGTCCATGAATTTTTTGTCGTAGTCAAAGACATTTTAAGCTTGTATATGACTTTTCTTATACCTTTATAGTAAAGTGTTATGAGGTTTGAGTTAAATTCCCACTTTGGAGAGTGAGAGTGTACTTGGGGTCAAAGGGCATAAGAGAGTAGTCTTTGTGCTGTACATATTTTCACATAATGTTATCTTTGGTTGTCTTTAGACAACGGTTGTTTTTCTCCTGTTTTGGGGTTTCCACGTTATATCTTTGTGTATCCTTATTTTTATCTTAATTCTCTGTTAGTAGGTGATGACTACTTCTCAACAACCATTTCCCAACACGTGTATTGGTACGTAGTAGTATCAACAAGTGTCGTGTCCACAAGGATTTAGCAAGTATATTGGTAGTTTAATTTTTGGGTTTTATGTTTGTGATAGAGAGTGCAAGTAAAAATAGATAGTAGTTATTAGATAGATTGAGTGGAGTAGGGGCTATGAATTGATTTCATCTCATCTTTTTCTACTACACCACTACCATCTTGTTTACTTACTTTACAAATCACTCAATATCCTAGGAGTACTCTTTCTATGTAAATCTAGGTTCATCCCTAATACACTAGAACCTAAGGACTCCAAACCCCAATGCAATTCCTCAAGTCCTGGTAGAATGAGTCCTTGCTTTAATGTGCAAGACTTTCTCCTCTAGCATCCACTTTGGTATGCCATAAGCATCCAATACATGTATGATGATTTGATTGGACCACAGTTTGAGACCGATTGCTAACTCAAAATCCAAACCAGTTAAATAGATGAGTGATCAAGTCATCATTAAGCATAAATTAAACCACAAACAATTGAATGAAAGCAAAGATAAATACCCAATGAGTAGAAGTGAATGGAATAAGAATTAATTACATCAAACTTGGACACAAGGGAGTTCAACTACTCATAGAATATTATAATGCAATTCCAACAGCATCTACACATAAGATCTACACTAAGAGCACCTCCCTCGTGCTTCACAGACCCTATTTTATCCTACTGCTACATTGTGGAGCCTCCACTCGATGCCTAGAATGAAGACCTAAGCTCTTTATTTATAGGAATTTTTGGGCGGTGATGAGCCTAACTTTTGGTGTTCAGCCACATAGGTTACTTCATAAGTGGATTTCCTTCTCAGCTTAACCCCTTGTCCTGATGCTTAGCACATGACCTTTCCTTCTTGGAAGGGAGTTCTTGGTTGCTCAACCTCATGGATTTGGGTTCCAAATTTCCTTGCAAAGAGGGTTTCCTCATGAGGCTCAACTCCATTTCTTATGCTCAGCCAAAAAGTCCAAATATGTTAGCATGTCTTTTCTAATTCCATGGCTTAGCTCCAGTATTGTGGCCTGACTTCATACTTGATATTTTATTTTATATTCACTGTAAAATAGCAAAAATAATTCATAAAAATATTATTCTAAATACTTCATTTTGTATCTTAAGCTAAGGAGGGTTGTTTTATACACAAATAGCATCATTTGATACATGATAAGTGTCAATTTCAAATGAAAAATTTACTTATTCTTGACAATTATCAATAGGGTGATTCTTTGGGGTAAAGACGATAATGTTCTTAATTGATGATACATTTTTCTAAATATCTTCAAAATATACTTATGGACACTGATATTTTTTTTAAATCTATTAAAAAATAATAATATACCAATATCAATGTATTTTTAATGTTAAGCAGATGATAGTACCAAAAAACCTAGCAAAAAGTCTTGACTCTGATGTTTTATGACATAAATAAATTTCATTACTCCTTTTTCTACTTTCTTTTTGATGCAGGAAAGATTGATTTCAAGATGTTTGGTTCTCTTATGGTAAAAAGGGTTGGTGGAAAATGTGAATAACAACCTTGTTGTCACAATAGACAACTGCATATGGTGCTTTAATAATTAATCAGTTAGTAATTTCTCAACCAAGTAAGTTCAACAAATACAAAAACTAAGGATCTACATTCAACTTTTCTCTTTAAATCCATAGAATTTGTTGCCTTCGTTTGTTTTTTATTTTGGGTGAAACCAAACAGACCCAGAACTAAACATACACACCCACCCAAAGTGAGTCTGAGAGTGAAAAAGTTGTATGAAGGTGGAGGTTGGAGAGGATGAGAGAGTTGATAGGGGTGGAGATGGATTATGCATGTTCTCTATTTTTTGTGAGTGTTGGGTTCGTGGAGAAGAGAAGATGAAGGAGATTGGTAATGGGTGGTTAGGGATTTGGTGAGGGGGGTGGTTAGGGATTTGGTGAGGGAAAGTGAAATGAAGCCACATCAGACAGACGAACTAGGCCACATGTTCATTATGTCGTTAATTATTTAAACGATATTACCAAAAAGGACAAAATTGACAAAAATTAACGAAAATTGAGACTTGATTGAAAAAAAAGGACTACATTAAATAGACTCAACAAAAACATGGATGTTACAATATTGGTAAGTGTACCAAATCGCACAAGTAATAAAGTGGATAAATCCAGATATCGTTTGTTTAAAAGACTCGTGTTGTTCAGAAAAACTTTTTATATGTCAGTTAAGGATAAGAACTTTAAATAATAAAAAGTATGGATTTTTAATAAAATAATTCAGAATACTAGAAAACATTAACTTAATGAAATTAACTACATGGAAGAAACTTCACCACGGTTAGATTTCATGTACAAAATCAATACGAAAACACTAAACAATATACCTCCAATCAGTGATAAAACTTGGACAAAAATTCGAGGAAGCAAATTATATTTTTTTTATATAAAAATTATTTTTTCTAATTATAAAAATAGTTTTCATTTTCTCTCATCATTTCCTCTACTCAAAACCATCACAAATCCAAAAAAAAGATGACAATAATATATATATATATATATATATATATATATATATATATATATATATGTGTGTGTGTGTGTGTGTGTGTGTGTGTGTGTGTGTGTGTGTGTGTGTGTGTGTGTGTGTGTGTGTGTGTGAAAGTGAAACATCAAGTAATCAACAATGATATATTAAAAAAACAAAGTTACCTTTAGTCAACATGTTGCTGTAGGATCTTTGAATGACTTAAAATTTTCAATAATTGAATTAGAGCGGATAATTGTCTAGATGCATTTGATATGAACCTCATTTTAGATAAACCCTTCATACCTTATCATTTTGATTTGGTGCTATCAATAGAATGGATTAGACTTGATTTATTTCATTGGCCCACCACCGTATTCCTGGTCCAAAGTAGATTTGAACAATTTAAAATATATGAAAATATTTTTTGGTTTTTCATTTAGTGTTAAATATTAAGTCACAGGACTATAAACTTTGAAAGAAAAATGCTTAAACCTTGAAAAATCTTTGAAACATGATAATTTGTTTGATCTTGATAGATTGAATTTATTTTCATAATTAAATATTTTAAAGGAAATTATAAGATTGGATAAATGATAAACCAATTGACATTCTTAATTATAATAAAAAGAATATATATTTTTTCTAAATGCATATATAGCTCAAAGAATAATATTAACAATTGTAGTATTAGTTGCTTCTCTTGAAAGAAGTTTTTCAAAGGTAAAGATAATAAAAGCTTATTTAAAATTAACAATGTCACAATAAAGATTAAACTGATTCACCTTATTATCAATGTCACAATGTCACACCAGTTCGAGTTTGCTTACCCAACGAGCCAAGCTAGTTCGCCCAGCGATAGTGTTTAACTCGCCCAACGACTTAATTTTCCTAACAAATTGTGCATTTCGGAAAAACATTAAATAGAAGGCTTTATAGATTTAGAAATCACCTTTTGAGGCAGAGACACATTTTGGAAGCTGGAGGCATTTATCATTATTCTTTTCTAGTGTTCATAACGTATAGGTGTAACCAACTCCCTTATTCACGGGAGTTGAACGTAATGTGTCTTAACTCTTTGTGATTTCTACTATTCAATATATTTCTTTTCCATTACTTGTGTTCTATTCTCGTTCTTAACAATATGATAATTGATTGATTGCATATTTGTGGGTATCTAATTATTGGACAGAATATTAAACCTAGACTAGGATAGAGCAACTAATAGATTTAACTATAGAAATGGAAATTTAATCATTGGTCATTCTAAACATCCGAACTTAATACTTAATGCGGAATTTTAATAAAAAGATCTAAGACAATAGGCTTTTTATTAATAAGTTTAGACTTATCTCTAAGACATTAGGACTTGTTAAATAATAGTATGAATGCTATAAAAGGACAATCCTTTTAAAGGATAGAGGGGAGCCACGACTCTCCCAATATTTTTTTATTTTATTTTATTCTTTATACAAATTTTTAAAATATATTTATATATTATTTTATTATTTATACTAGTTTAGTTTAAAAAAATATTTTTAAAACATGAACCTCTTCTCTTATTTTTTTGTTTCTTATTTTTATTTAGTTTCTCTTTCTTCCCTACCTTCACCTTGTTTTTTAC
>Ga0099822_1005718_pt1 | contig 16234 bp, 9 predicted proteins | sample CowpeawhiteBW_FD_76839 | JGI IMG/M metagenome (GOLD analysis project Ga0099822, IMG submission 76839) | Root nodule microbial communities of legume samples collected from California USA - Cow pea white BW | ecosystem: Host-associated > Plants > Roots > Nodule | place: USA: California | collected...
ATATATATATATATATATATATATATATATATATATATATATATATATATATATATATAACTCTTATATTTAATTATTTAATTACTTAAGATTTTGAATTAGGAACGGTCTCAATTATCATATCTTTTGACGGGAAAAAGATACTTATGGTACTGAGATTTTTAGTTTTACAAATAATTGAACACGCTTAGTATCTATAAATGTTGAAAAAGTTAAACAATTTGTTTTAAGTCTAAAATTAATTCAAATATTATAAAAAGAATAAGAAATTTTAATATTTAATAAACTTGTAAATTTAGTCTTTATAATAATTTTATTATCTTTTTAGTTTCATAGTTACATTTTTGTTTATAAATAGCACAGTAATTGTAAAAATAAAATTTATATAATTATCATATCTTTTTTGTTCTCATTTTCATAGTGTTTGTTGCAGATGGTCCTCATTTTGACATAATGTGTAAAATGTTCCTCATTTTTACAGAATGTTTAAAATGATCATTATTTTCACAATTCATGTTTTATTTTGTCATTTCCTGTAAGGCAGTTTAAATCATTAACGGAGCATTGTACCACATTTGTACAATACACGTAACACACTTTAATACAAGTGTCACCTGTACAATGCTCCATTAATGATTTAAACGGCGTTATAGAAAATGATCAAATCAAACATGAATTACGAGAATAAAGATCATTTTAAACATTGGGTAAAAGTGAACATTTTAAACATTCTGTCAAAATGAAAACCATTCGCAACAAACATTACGAAAATAAGGATAAAAAAGTCTTTAAATCATTATTAAATATTGAGTATCAAAGAGTTAAAGTTGTAAAGGCATTAATTTCAACATCAAGATACAAAACACTTACTTAACACAACCCCAAATAATGAAAAAAATAATTTTTGTAAGATTGAATATACCATGACGTGCGTTAAAATTAATGCCTAAAGCAGCACAATAAAAGAAGTGTTTGACGATGTAAAAGTTACTTTTGTATTATTGTAATATTTTGATTGCCTAATGGGTTGATTAACTTTTGACAATTTGAATTCACTTTATGTGAAAGACGTGCTGGGATATTCTATAAACAACTATTAATTTATTTATGTTTAATGCTTTTTAAGTCGCAAAGGGAGAGAATAATTATTATTATGTCTTGCTTTTTGCTTTCTAGATGCATACTTGTCGTCCCTCTTTAATATTTATGTTCAAATCGTTTTTATTTCAATGAATTTGGTTAATTCTGGAACAATCTAACCTCGTATGGAGTTAGGTGTAAATGAAATGGTTGTTTCTTAACTACTACTACTACAAGCTAAAACCATTGTTGTAAAACATGTAAAAAAAATTATTAAAAGTGAGGAAGAAAGAAGTAGAGTTTAAAGAAATAAAATAAATAAAAATGAGTACGATTTTAGATAGATAAAGAGTAAAATAATAGAAATAAGAGTTGTGAGAAAAATAAGAATGTCAAAGTATAGTAATGTATTACATAAATATATTTTTTTAAAAAAACTTATAATTATCGGAAAAAATTGAACTCAGTAAGTGAAACTCGTAGACTTGACATATTTAATATTTACAAAATTACATACTTTTTAGAAGAACTTGACTTTTAATTTACAAGGTTAATTTTGATGTTATAAATCTAAATGTATTTTATTACAAACATGAGTTGCATTATAAATTCAGTTTCATATGTTTTAGCTTAAAATTAAATGAAAAACATTTTTTTTTAGTTTGATAGACTTTATTTTAAAGAATATATACTTTACATATTATTATTTGGACCACAATCTGCTTCATTAATCCAAGACCTTTTACGGGTACATAGTTAGAAATAAAATAAAAAAAAATAACTCATTTAATTTAAGGTATGAACTCAAATAATTCCTTGGAAAAGCTGCTAAATAAGTTATTTTTAACATTAGCATAGTTTATCATCTCTTTTAACCTCACTCAATTGTTACAAGGCTTATATTATTATAAAAAGTTTACAACAGTTACTTAAATATAATTATTCTTTTATTTAAAAAAATCAATTATTAATTTTTATTAATGATATTTTTTAGTTATTCACTAGAGAGTTACCAAGATAATCCAATAAATTGACCCAAAAAATTGGTAAAGCAACTAATGTTTTAAAGACAAACAATATACAAAAAAAAAAATCAGAAATTCAAAATTACGGTAAATTTTTTAGATGAAAAGGGTATCATATTTTATTTTCGAGTGTGTGGCGCATTGAAACTCTATACAATAATATGTTTAACTGCTTAAAAAATATCTGTTCAATTATATCCAAATAAATTTAATCTTTTAAGAAGTTTGCTTTTTATTTATTATCCATATATATAGTACTGGTTAACACATCTTATTGTAATTAAGTGACTAACCAAGTGCCATGTTTATATATTTATACAAGAACGTCACGTGCAACAATTGTTCTTATATGAGATCAAGTTCTTAACTATTAAAACATAATAATCGACAATAAAATAAAGATGTTACCTAACTTGTTTTGTGAATCGAAATAATAATAAACTTTATCCATATTAATATTCGTTTATTGAGTTAAATATCATTATTACTCCATATTGGTAAATTCATTTTTAGTTCAGTGACAAGGTTAAACTAAAAACTTTAAAATTCTAAAAACAGATGCCAAAGGGTAGAAGATATAAAATAAGTAACTTGAACAGTTTTACTGTTGGAGATGCTCTTAGCAAAGAAAAAGAAAAGAAAAAGCACTTCCCCACCTTCATTTCTCTATTTATTATTTATTGTTGCTGAAATCGTGGTAAAACTCGTGGGTGCTAAGTTCTCACTCCATATAGCTACACCACTAGAACATATAGAAATAGAATATATGCCAAAAGTAGAGTAGGTTGCACATAACTACATCAAGGCCTTCACATTATTCTAATGCCACAAAAGGCTTATATTTTTTATATGCAAAGTGCGCTACCTACGTCAATGTTATTTCACCAATCAAATCTTTTCATGGATAAGTGTCCCAAACCATATCACATGCTTCAATTGGAATGTAAAATAATATATTTAAGCATATTACTAATATAAGACTTACATTTACTTGATCTTTTTATGAATAAGAGATAACAAGATAGATCCAACAAATGTTAAGAATTTAAGTGTGAGTATAAGTCTCACATTGACTAGAAATTTGATTAAAAATGAGAAAGTAGAGCACTATATAAGGATAAAGATCCATAAACCCATTGTCTTAAGGTTTTGGATTGACAGTGGTGTCAATGCCTTATGTGGTTGGACTCAGGTCTCATTGATGTTGTATTTTTCCAGTGAAATCCCTTCTGTAAACCTAATCCTGACCAAAACTTACAAAACTAACTTGAAAAATAAATTTTGTAACTTGAAAAATAAAATTTGCAGTGATTTATATACTGTAAATCTACTTTATTTTTAGTAGATGTAAGATTTGTGACAAGTTTTAACTCCTAAATTAGTGACATACCAAACCAATGTACCCTACCAAATGAATATAGAAAAAATTTGATCCCGCGAGGGCCATCCACTTCTGAATTGAATATAATAAAGATGGTGACAGGAGTGGAAAAGTGGGATGATGGAATGATCTAGCTAGACATATAATAATATGCTTACAATACTAGGCAAAACTTATGCCACATTTTCTCATGTTGCTTTATCTAGACCTACCATAAAAGAGACTTAAAGGTGCAACTACTATATTTCCTCATAATACAACAATCAAAGAAAAATGTATCCTTCATGGGACCCCAACCTCAACCACACACCAATTAGTCATATCCCTGCCTAACAGCTGCCAATCTGTGATTGCCCTTTGGAAATGTCTAAACTCTCTCTACATTTTTTAGTACAATGTTGCAAAATTTTGGATAGAGCCTCAACTTTTTAAGCCTTGTAAAGTACAGGCAAGTCCTAACTCTAGATGTTGACGGTTTTGGTAAAGTTTAACTCATGCATTGCTTTTAGCACCTCATGCTAAAAGCCATGAATTCAGGTATCATACAATTATAAATAATGGATTTGGATTGATTTAAATCTTTTCATTTTAAGAAAGTGACAAAGCGAGAAATCGTATTGTGTTGTGTGTGTATGATAAAGAGATGAAAAGAACAGAAACAAGTGCAAAATGACATGATTGATATGATAGAAAGAGATAGATTAATTTATGCTGTAAAGAACAACTTTTTGTGAGCTCTGAAAAATGGTAAATAACACAAAATCTGGTTTCCTAGCTGGAAACTGAGAAAACAGAATATCTATATCTCAACACAGACACACCAAATAACAGATATTCCTCAGGTTGTACAAGCAGTGACGCACACCACAGTAAAAAAGAACTTAAAATTCAGATTACACTGCACATAAAGAAAAAGAGATGAAACCGGTTCATGGTTGATCCATAAGACGCAAAACTAGTGGTGCCAGCATGCGAGCAACCTTAGGTAAGGTAGGGTAGGATAGAGTGCCAAGAATAAACAAATTGAAGCTTAAAAGTGCAACAACATCAGAAGCAGGTTTGTTTCTAATGGAGGAGAAAAACTGCACCACACTCTTCAAGGACATGCCTACTACGGCAAAGAGAGCCACCACAAGAGGCATGCAAGGATCCTCAGCTTCCCACACAGTCACTCCAACCACAAGTGACATAAGGGCAGTGAAAAGTGATTGCGACAGAGCAATGTCTCGATGATGGTCGAGTGCTAGTGTTTCCATCGTTTCTACAACATCCTTTGAACCGGTTTTCAATAGTTTAAGAACCTCACTTCTTGTTTTGCTCTCATCTTCCCCATTATCTTTGCTCGTTAGAAGATCTTGGAGGGAAATCTTTTGGAATTTCTCACTTTTGTTTTGATCTCTGGAGCCCTTTCCTCGAATTTCTTTCAGCCGAAGATTTTCATTTCTCTGATCCCGCAACTGTCATATTAGTCATAAACAAGACATCAAGTGAGGAAAAACTATTCCATCATGCATATAGTTACAGAAAAACTATTTACCTTTCCCTCTAACTTTTCAATTTTGGCAATGGCCATATCATGTTCCTCTTCAAACTCTGCCAATAGTATCTCCACCATTCTGCGCTCTTTGACAGCCATTTGAAAATGTTCTTGAAGTTCTTTCTTCTCCCTCACCAGATTCTCCAGCTCTATCTGTATTTCGTGTAGTTTTTGTTCTAGCTGCAATAACAGCATAACCCCCATTGGATCTAAACATAAGATAAACTACATGCTTAGGAGAAATGGAGAAGAATAGGGTGGTGGCCACTCTTATGAAAGGGAAAGTGTTGGAATCTTATTTGAGCAAAATTAATCTGTACTATGCTGATATCAAAACCAGTAATTGCAAATTAAACAACTTTAGTTGACGGGAAAATGAATACCAAATGAAAACAAACCTGCTTCTCCTTTTGAAAGACATTCACTGTTCTTGCAGGCAGGGAAATAAGCCCAAATGTCCATGTGATAACACTTAATACTATGTCTACATAGAAGCTAATAGTAGTGCTGATCAACTCCGTCCAAGTATATATGACAGTTAATGCGATTTTGATACCAAACCAGAATGCCAGTTTAAGGAGAGAGAAAGGCTTCGTCACCAAGAGTATTATGCTGGCCAATAGCTCCAAAATCATCGCCATTAATCAGCAAAAATGAAAGCTCTTCCTCCTCAAGCATTACATGTTGAAAATGTCCATAGTGTTTCACCATACAGCATCCTGCAATATCAATAAATTCATGAGAAAAAATTGCTGGACTTTCACAACAAAGCTATTGCTCAGTCTTCTTAAATTATACAAGACAGAATGCTTCCTTTTCCCTTACTCTACTAGCTAACTGTTCCTCTACAAGTTTATATTTGCCACTCGATACAATTATAGTAAAATTCGAATAAAATTCAAATTGTGGTCCTTAAATTTAGGAGTTGGTCTTGATTTTAACTACTAACTCTAATAAAGCAACTCATTTTTCCTAATGTTGCCTTGGTATAGAGTACATATCTCCCAAATTCAAATGTGCAGCCCACAGCTAAACCAAACTGGCAATAAGAGAAGAAAAAACAAGATCATAATCTTACAAGCTTCTAAGAAAGTTACAAGATCAAAAAATCAACCTTTCATAGAGCACCGAACACCCCTTCAGACGACTAGAATAAGCTAAATCTTTAAAAGATGAATGATTCCCGCAAACTGTTCATACTGATAATTGAATTGTGTTTAGTTACTTCAGCAGAATACTGAATCCATTGCTTACAAAACAGATGCATTTTTTTATTCATGGGTATTTGCTGAAGATAAATACATCACATTAGTGAATGATGATAGTTATGGCTACTTATTATCAAACCAACATCTCTTCGTTTTCACTTAAAATTCTCTAAACTTACTGTGACTGCACAATTGGTAGGATTCTTCTATGTTGGATGAAGCCCAAAGGACACTATTACTTTGTGTAAAGGGTTATCATAGAAAACCTTTTTCTGAGTCTGTTGCTCTACTCTGTGCTTATTGGATTCATGAATTACTAAAAGAATGAACCCACTTCCAGAATCAGAAATTTACTAAAAGCTCAAGCCTACACTGCCTAGTGCCACAGTATCAAGCATAACAGTCAAAAGTTAATTAGAAGTCTATAAATTTTTTTTAAGAGAATCTACACAGAGCATCAGCGAGAGAGGACCAAGAAAACATGATAAAAACCCTCAAATCCCCCTGCATGTCTGGCAAAGAGAAGCCAAAGTAGATTACCCTGTATCCTATATCAATGGCAAAAACAGAAACTTCTCCTGAACTACTATATCAGCATTACCATTGAACTTTCACCAATTGTTATGGCATCCAATAACTGCACGGACAGCGATTGATAGAATAAGGCTAAATGTGAAAATTTTTAGAAAGTCGATATGACAAAACGAACAATCCACGGGCAATGGCATAACTTGAAAATTGAAATATCTTCCACGGCAGTGAATTCACGAGAAGAACGAACTTTCACAAAAATGATCAAGACCCAGATAACCAAAAACGTGAAAGAGAATTCGGATGAGAGCTGAAAGCTCAGGAAAAGAGAAGATCAAACCTTTGAAAGGTGGTGATTCCAAAACGAGGAAACAGAACCCGGGAGAAAGAAAAGGCATTGAAGCGAAAGTGTGGAAAATACATTTGCAGGAAGAGAGTAAGAGACTTACAAGTGAGAAGAGCAGAAGGAAAAGCCGACAGAGAAAGGTAAGTGAAAGGAAGAAGAAGAGCTTGGTGCGTGCAAAGACAACCTATGTAGAGCGTGAGTTTGAAGGGATGCATGATGAATAGGTGGCAATGAAAGCCTCCTCGACCTGCCACGTAAAGTGTAAAGATGTATCTAACACACATATGTTGTATGTTAACAGACAACAGAAACACCAATCCATTACCCATTCATAAACCTTATCTCAACAGAGAAATTTCCTTTATTTGTTCCATGATTCTATTGGGAATTCTTTCAGTAAAACCTTCAATTTTAGTCATGTTTGTTGCCCATAATGTTTAGATTCAAAATTTTACTTTTTAAAAATTGAATTTAGTTTTATTTGGATAAAGTATATGGTGGTTTTACATTGACATTAGAAGCATAAAAACAAACGTCAAAAAGGACCTTCAGAGACAATAACTGAAAGCTGGCTAAATCATTAACATATTTTTTATGAGTAATATAACTTGCACCTTGGTTATAAATTAAAATTATAGTTTTTAATCCATGAATTCTATAATTTTAGTTTGTATCTTGGAAATTGACGAAATTTAGTTATCTCCAGATAATTTAATTAATTGAATTTGTTCATTCTTTTTATATTTTCATAGAATAATAATTGAAGAAGATGGTTATGTCAGTTTCTAGATTTGGAGTCATGTGACGTGTCCTGTTGAAACAATCACGAGTGTCCCTGTTTTCTGGATTCTTTTTACTTTGTTTGTTGTAGAAATAACCAATTCTTTTAGTAAAATCGATTCCACGTTAGATTTTATGAAATTCTACTAAAAGTAACTCATAAACTTATCACATTATCTCTTTAAATATTAGTTGTAGTTAACATAAACTATTATTATATTTTTTAAGTAATTATATTATATTTACATTTGAGATTTTTCCCCCTTCCATTCTCTCCAAATTTTTACAATTCCCTGATCTCCTTTTTTTATAAATAATTTGTATTTCTTATTTTTAGTTAAGGACTATAATGAAAATACCTAAACTTCGATAGCGAATGAGAAAATCTTTTTCAAATAGTTTTTTTTTTCTCTTTCAACTTGGTTCATTTCTAAAATTTGTAGTTTTCGCAGCAACCTACTAAATCCCATTCAACAAAGGAAGAAGAAGGAATGTTGTAGTAGACAAACTGTTTGATAAGTTAATCTTTTGTCTTTTCGGGGTGAATAACTAAATTGAACATAACTTGTTCGATACAAAGACGAAGAATATTGATTATTCACTATATACCATTAAAGCCACAAGCTTCGTAAAAAGAGTGTCGAATGCAGAGCCACATCGCTATAGCAGATTGAAATATCTCCTGCAAAAGCAACGAATCTAAAAGATACTCAATTTTATTACCCGTAAAAATCTATGTGGGGGGAGGCAGAGGCGAAAATATGCAGAAGGAGAAGGAAGATTTAGTTTTTTGTTTGTGCAAATTTGTGTTTACAGAAGGAAAAATGAAGTAATGAAGAATCATTTGGACTCAGAGGTGCAGCGTGAGTGCTTAATGTAACTCCCATTGGAAGGGCGAAACCTGAGTTCACACTCCAAGTTGCTCCAGAACCTAACCGAACCCAAGGCTCCTACTCTCCACCTTGTTCTGGCGCTGCCCTTCAAGTCAAACCCTATGATGTCACGCTTCCAGGACTCATCCACTTCCTCCATCTGGTCCGGTGTCAAGGGAATGGAAGCGGACCGAACAACGTAGTTGAGTGTCTTGGAGTTGTTCTTGGGAACATCAAAGGGTTCAGCAATCATCCTTGCTATTGGCTGGCCCTGGTAGCTGAGGTTGAAGTTTATGTCGGAGAAGGTTGCATGGGCCTTGGCGTTCCCGTTCTGGGCCATCACGATGATGGTGAGTTGGGTTTGGAGAAGACCCGCGTAGTCGTTGCTGAGAAGGTCAAGGTGCGCGTTGGTGACGCTTATCACAGGGATTCTGGGGTGGATCACTATGTAACCCACGAAAACCACTATGCCTGCTACTACAACACCTATGGCTATGATTGTGCAGAGAATCGCCGCCAGCCAGATCAAAGGGTGTGTGTTACCACTATGATGAGTGTTTACCAATCTTCTTCTATGGTGCGGGTGGTGGCTCTGGTACTCGGCCGCGTGGCCATGGTCGCGGTGGGACGACGGCATTGAGGTTTTGGTTGATCAATGGAAAGCCAAAAAATCAACCCATGTGGGGTTATTTGGGAGTTTTATGTTTGGTGTGGGTAAAGACTACTTGAGAAGGAGGAGTTGGGGTTGGCAAAGCTTGGTCAGGTAGGGAACTGCACAAAAAACTGGTTCTTTATCTCTAATTCGTGGGAAGGTTTTGGTATCTTCCTTTCCTACCTTTAAAGCATTTCTCTCCTCCTACCACCTTAATTATGGTTTGGTTTTTATATTTCCCTACGTTGTTGGTCTTGCTCACGGCTCTCTCCAACAACGTATCTTGGTCTGTAATCTTTCTGTAAAGGGAGTTGAGTAGTAAAATTGTTTTTACACATTTTTCACTTACGCTTCTTTCTTAACCTTGATTGGGAAAAGTGATGAAATAAAGAATGGTTTATAAATATATAAGTATTGTACAAAAAGTAAAAATACCAAACTTGCTTGCCAAATACCGACTCACTTCCTCTTTTCTTGCAGATTTCCTGCCTTTGAAGCTTTAATCAGGAATGGCTTTGCAGTTGGACGAGGAAGTTATCAATTACTACTTTTTCCTGTCGAATATACACATTTTTATTTCACATATTTAATGTTCAGTCAAATAGTTTATTGTAGGAACTAAACATTGGACCAGGGCCTCATTTGTCATGATTTCGTGGGCCGGCCCAAATGAGTCACAGACCGCCACGTAGTATCCAGTTTTAGATATTTCCTCAATCTGATGGAAAATACCAATGATTGAAAAGTATACAAAAACACGTTTTTTCCTACTACATTATACTAAAAGATGTTTAACACAGTTAATTGTAATTATTTTTAAGAAATTTATCACTATCTTGATTTTGGCGGCGGCGGTGACAAACGTTAGTAAAGAAACACGTGTACGGGGTAAATTCCGAGTTTCCAAGGTTGTAGGTCCGTGCAGATTTTTATGGTTCCAGGTGTAGCAGATAGGTTCGTGCCGTGAAACTCCCAATCTCACTCTCACTCTCATTCTCACGTTCTGACCAGTGGCACAACACAAGATTCACTGTACGTGCCACTCCATAATTTTGTGGCTCACAGATATAACACAACACAGCACACTCTCAACTTTCCTCAGCTTCTTCACTTTCTTCTTCAGACCATGAAACTGTCCCAGGCATTGGTGCGAACACCCTCACCAACTTCACCACCTTTAATCCGCACCCAAAATTCCATCTTGACCTCAAATGGAATTAGAAGGGTCTTTGTGTTTGGGTGCCAAAGCCTCAGGATCCCCAGTTGCGCCTGCAGCAACTCGGGATCCGCTGTTTCTTCTCCGGCGGCGAATCCTTCTTCGCCGCCGCATGTTGCTTCCAAGTCTGGATATGATTCTGTGGTGACTCAGGAACAGTCGGAGAAGTTGGAGGCCTTAGAGGAAGGCATTGAGAAGGTGAAGGTTATGTTTTCCACGGTTTTTTTTCTTCTTTGTTGCAATTTTGGAGTGTTTGTTGATTGTTCTGTTTTTTGATGATTGATTCTGTAGGCGATTTATAGGTGCCGGTTTATGGCTATTCTGGGAGTTTTTGGGTCTTTGATGGGATCATTTCTTTGTTTTATCAAGGTATGATTTTTGTGCATTCTTGTTTACTTTCTCATTGTTATATCTGCTCTAATTCACCAAAACTATTGTCAGCCTTTTAATGGATACTAGCTACAGAAAATTCTGAACCCTGTTTAAGCATATTCTTTCTTTCATTTAATTCTCCTTTTTGTAAAGTATTATTAGGAGAATATTTAGACTACTCTCTGAGATGAAGTTTCCTTTTTTAAAAGTATTCAGAGACGACCACGAAATCTTGTTCTGTACACTTGTATAGTAACTTTGTATTTCTTTATTTTATTATTGTATTTGATAGTTATATTTTTCTTTTGCCATCGATTTTTGGTGTATCGCTTCTTCAGAGATTGTTAATGATGGAATGGACCACATTAAATTCAAAGAATACCTAAAAAATCCTCAGTGTCCAAGTTCAGTATGCTGTACTCTAAAAATTATGGATGTGACATTCAATTACTTCTGCTAAACAGCTTTATGCTGATAAGCATCAATTAGTCAGATTCTTGTTTTCATTCAAACACCAAGTCCAATATAACCACTACAAAAATTATATACATCACTCCAAGTGTTTATTGGTTCTTTCGAGGGGATTCACACAAAAAAGTTGACACCATCGAGCTATGATTCAACCCATATAAGAAACTATTACACCATCTTCTTCTATTCAAAACATTAAAGCAATTAGCTTGTGGGTCATCTTACTTATAACTTTCTCAATTTTGTTTTTAATTTGACACTCAGATTAACACTTGAATTTTTCATAATATTGTTGTGAGGTTTTCCGGCACCTCTTTGGTCTTTATATAACTTAAGTAGTGCTAATTGGTTTATCTTTTGATAGAATGAAAGTCCCTATAGATTTTTGTTCTTAAAGAGTGTGACAATGTAAGAAATTCCACATTTTGTAGAATAAATGACTTGATATAGTAAATAAACTATGAGACAATTCCACCAAGGGATTAGTATTTTAAACTGGATTCTCCTTATGATATGTCTTAAGTGGGTGACTCTAGGTTTCTAGCATAGAAATATCGTCTTTTTTTCAAAAAATTCCTTTCAATTTTGAAAAAGTTTGAGTTAGTTGATCAATATATATGCTTTAAAGGATTTTTTTTCATTGCTTAAAGTTGTTGAGATAATGGAATCAATTTATAGTAATTAAGCAACATCAGAATTGTTATGCTGTCTCTGATAAATCCTGGTTTACTGCATAATTTTTTCAATTGGCCTTTTATTACACAGGGCTGCGTATTTGTTACCTCGTCGTTTATGCAATACTTTGTAAACCGCACTAAAGTAATCCAAACGCTAATAGAAGCTATTGGTGAGTGCCTCTAAATTTAAACTCCATAAGTTTGTGCAATCGGGTTCTTCTTTTCTTGCTATATCTTAATTATATAGCATATTCTTTTGTTTTAGTTTTATAAAAGGGATTTAGAGAGGTACTGTTGTAGATTTCTTTTAATCTATTCTCTCTGTTCTTTTGTAAAGTTTGGATTTTGTTGTTCTATCAGGATTTCTTATGTCTCCTATGTAGTAGTGTTCTTCTTTCTAACTTTTGCTTTATTGTTCATCTAGATGTCTATCTGTTAGGAACTGTGATGCTGGTGTTTGGAATGGGTCTCTATGAGCTCTTTGTCAGTAATCTTGGCACTGCAAGCTCTCTTCCAGGTCAAAAACCTTCTGACAGATCAAGTCTCTTTGGCTTGTTCACTCTAAAGGTTAGCTTTGGGACATTATGCTTCTTCACCAACCTTATCTTAGTAGGATTTTGTGTTCTGTGTTTTACTACAATATACTGTCTCTCTTCTGCATTTAGGCCATGCAAGAAAAACAAGAAAACAGAAAGGATTTAATGGAACTAAATATAGGGAAAGATGTACAAGATGAAGATTTGTTTTATGGAAAATTAACAGATAGATACAATATTGCTTTCTGTCATCATTAATTGATCCATTATATGTCGTTATTCTAAAACTTAGCGCTTGTTATATAGTCACTAATGCTCATTCTCTAGATTATCCTAAGCAATGTCACGTGGGAGTTTTCAAGACGTATTATTTTCACCGGTTTAACACTATCATAGTCCGATAAGATAAACTTTTCAGAAACAAAGTATTGGTGAAAAAAAAATGAATTAAGCTATTAAGCTTTACTCTTGACTCAGGTTTTGGTTTTTCACATTAAGTGTGTGTTGATGTTTGTTACTGTGTGTTGTTTTTTCCTTTTCAGGAACGACCAAAATGGCTGAACATAAAAACAGTGGATGAACTGAAAACGAAGCTTGGTCACGTGATAGTGATGCTGCTTCTGATTGGGTTGTTTGACAAAAGTAAGAAAGCTTCGATACAAACTCCTGTGGATCTGCTATGCTTCTGTGTTTCTGTGCTCCTTTCTTCTAGTTGCCTCTTTTTGCTGTCTAGGCTGAGTTAGGCAAAATGATGTTCACATACATGTAAAGTAAGCATCACAACAAGTGATACACACGCATAAAGAGAACAATAAATGTACCTTTCACTTAACCAATCACCCCCATTTTGAGTACTTTCCAGGTTTCCTTTCTCTTTCTTATTTGGGTTTAAGTGGAAAAACAAGATTGTAAACTCAAGTTGGAAACTTGACAGATTAGAAAGATGCCAAATGCAAGTAATCTAAAACCTATTTTGTTAATTTTAATTGTCCACTTTGTTTTCTCTGTTCATCACACCTTGGATCATATAATATTATTATTCTTGCACCCCCCTTCAAAATGGCCATGCTGATTTCTTTGTAACTTGTTTTTCTTCCATATAGTCAAGTTGAGCACCATTAATCAGATACTTTGAACCTCCATAGTGCCATAAACATACGAAATAATGGTTGTTTAGTTATATGATATCCGGAATAGTTTGAATGTAAGTCAAAATCTCATATTATCAAAATTTTATATTGGATAGAATAGACGGAATTAAACGCTATATAAAATGAAAGACTCAATCCAATTATTTTAAAATTTTGGATTAAAAGTGGTGTCAAATGTTTTATACGTATAAGAACAATGTTATATATATAGAATTATAATCTCTTAATGAATATAATCTTATATGAAAAAATATATATAAAATTAACAGTGATATCAAAGTCGGGATTACCACATATATCATAACTTATCATAACTTATTTATAAAATGAATGAAAATTATTAAATTAATCCTTTCATGAATTTAAATTCTATTTTCAAACAATTTATAAGGTTCGATTTAAATGGCAAGAAACACGCACATTAAATTTTCTGGACAAATTCAAACACTAATATTTCTCTCATTGTACATAACACTTAATTGTTTAATATATTTATTTCTCTTTAATATAATTTATAAGTTAATTTGGTCAAAATAAAAGTGATGAATATATAAAATTAGTTTACTAATTTTTTAAATTTTTTTAGAATATATTTCAGTTAACTTATAATCTTTAAGCTGCTAGGTTTTTTATTCTCAATAGTTTACTTGTATTTTTTGTTATTCTAGAAAAAAACAATCCTAGCTTGTCATTTTCAATCTAACGTCTTCACTAATTAACATATTTTTGTGAAAAAGAAGGAAATACATAAAAGAAAATTATAACTACCGATAGCGTAATATTTAATAGTTTAATAAGAAAAATTTGATCATTAATTTTTTAACATTTAAAAATTATTAAGAGAAGAATAATTATTTTCTCTAAAATATAGAAAAAATAATTTTGATTTTAATATTTAAAAAATATTTTAGTATCTAAGTATTGAAATTCAAAACTAAAATAAGTTCCTTAGAATTATTTTTCGTAGAGTGGGAAAGAAGTATTTTATTCCTTTATTTATTTTAGGCATTGGATCAGATGCATGGTCATTGAGTGTTATATTTTCATATGGTTATTAAGTGTTAGACTCTTATATTTTTCTTAACGTAAAAATTTGTTTAGATAGTTTACCTTAATATTTGTGTTGTTTTGGAATTGTTAATAAAGTTATTTTTTTATATAGTTATTTTATGTAAAAAATTATTTTCAATAATTTATCTGCACATGTATTGTTATGTTGTGTGTATTATGTACACGAGCAAATATCGCTGCAAAAAGAATGTTTGGACAGGAATAGAAAATCTATTTTAACTTTTTTTTTATAAATATCTGTATTTATGTATAATTTGTATACATATAAATTCTATTAAAAAAATATTATATATTTTGTACATACCCTTTAAATTATCTTATATATTTTATTTTGTTTTCTAAGAGTGTTACATAATATTATTAATATTAATATATATATATATATATATGATTTTATTCATATTTATTTTCCAATTTTATTCTTTAAATAAAAAATATTTTAAATTAAATAATTATTTTATCAATTATATTATTTAAATGACATTTTGTTTCTAAAATTTAACTAAAAGACACCTCCAAAATAAATAACATCTATTTACAATGACATTATAAAAATAATTTATATTTAATTTAATAATTACAATAATAATAATTTTTTTATTTTTTATTCTTATATGTTTTCACTATTATATTATTATTATTAATATTATATATATATATATATATATATATATATATATATTAATGGATAAGAATTTTTTCTTTAACTGTAAAATGTAATTAAAAGTAATATAAAAATAAAAAATTTAAATTTTCTTCATATATTCTTATAAATTAGTGTTCTTACAAATTTAATTTGTTATTTCAAATAATCATTATATAAAGTTTAATAATTTGTTTTGTTTTATTGTTACAATCAGTTTTTTTTTTCAATTTCCTCAATGTTCTCAAATTCTTTTATATTTTATAAAAAAATAAATTAATATAATTTTTTGTTCAAAATAATGGTATTATAATGTCGAAATGTGTCATGAAATCAATTAAAAATATTTTTTTGATAGAAGTAGTATGTGATACCAATGAAACATATCACTATAATAATAATGTCATTATAATTTTTAAGAGAAAATATTACAATTAATTAGTTAAGAAATGGGTAAAATTGGGGGGAATCCTAAAATATGATACAAGTTATTAAACCTTTTAGAAAACAAGATTAAAGGTACAGTTTTTTATAACTATTTTGTTAATAATTGAAGTAATATATATATATATATATATATATATATATATATATATATATATATGTGTGATATATCTATATATAAAATATTTTTGAGTATCTATTTTTTTTTTTTTTTTTTTTTTTTTTTTAAATAAAGAATAAT
>Ga0099822_1005719_pt1 | contig 16233 bp, 20 predicted proteins | sample CowpeawhiteBW_FD_76839 | JGI IMG/M metagenome (GOLD analysis project Ga0099822, IMG submission 76839) | Root nodule microbial communities of legume samples collected from California USA - Cow pea white BW | ecosystem: Host-associated > Plants > Roots > Nodule | place: USA: California | collected...
TAAAAGACTCACTAATTAAGTTTAAAATAATATAATCGACGGATTGTGAGGATAAAGAAAAATAACATAAACAAAAATAATTTTAGCAGTTTATTTAACTGTTACAATTCGACCGTCAATAAATATATATATATATATATATATATATATATATATATAATTTTGTAAAAGTAAAATTAAAAACTTATGTAACTGTTATTTTTTTAAATAAAAAATTATTTAATTATTTGAAAATAGTTATTCTCCTGAAAAAAATAAATTATTTCTTCATATATAATTTAAGGTAAATACATGCAATATTTCGCGCACACATTTCTAAATATAACGATGTAATCTTTAAAATGTGTATTTAAATAAATTGAAAAGTTTTCTAAATATTTTGTAATATATATATATATATTTATTTATTTAATTATTTGTTGTGATGAATTTTAATAGTTTTTTAAACTTCTAATCTTTGAAGGAATTCTTTTCATTTTTTAAAAATTCTGAATGGGCAAGGACTAGCAAATCAAAACTCAAAAACCCCATACCCTTTTCCTTAAACCCTAACGAAACTTTCACTGAATCACTGTAGCGGCATGGAATCTCTCAGATTGAAAACCAACTACCGCTGCGTCCCAGCTCTGCAGCAGTTCTACACCGGTGGCCCCTTTGTCGTCTCATCGGATAATTCCTTCATCGCCTGTGCCTGCGGCGAGTCAATTAAAATCGTCGACTCCGTCACAGCTGCCCTACGCTCCACCCTTGACGCCGACTCTGAGTCCGTTACAGCGTTGGCACTCAGCCCCGACAACCGCCTCCTCTTCTCTTCCAGCCACAGCCGCCAAATCAGAGTCTGGGATTTGTCCACGTTCAAGTGCGTCCGCTCATGGAAGGTACCGTACCTTATAATTCTTGTTCTCTTCATCATCACTGTTTGTTTTGGTGTGATGAATAGTGTACTGGGATTGCTAATGTTCGCATCGGGTGTAGGGTCATGATGGTCCAGTTATGTGCATGACTTGTCATCCTTCCGGAGGGTTGCTTGCTACTGGTGGAGCTGATAGGAAGGTTCTAGTGTGGGACGTGGATGGTGGTTACTGCACTCATTACTTTAAAGGTCACGGTGGAGTGGTTTCTTGTGTTATGTTCCATCCGGATCCTGAGAAACAACTTGTGAGTACTGTGCTTGCTTTTTCATTTGATTGCGTTCTGCTAGTGAGCATTTTGAGTACTAAATCAAACCAAGTTTTATTCGATTATGCCTAGGGAACCAAAATTTAAAAAATATTTTATAACTGATTCATTACATTATAACTTTATAAATATGATATCAATATTTACAAGAAGATGTTTTACAAAAAGTAAATATAACATCTTTCTATAATATAACCAATTTTGGTCATCTGTATGAATAGAAAGCATCTTAGGTGGAACTCAGAACAACTATTGACTCTATACAATGGCTTACAATTCATAGGCATCATCACTAAACTATTGTCTTATGCTGGCTCTATCATTCTCCTCTCTTTCTTTACCATCATTCATAAAAAACACAACTTTTAGGTTTGATTCATCAACAACTAACTTTGTCAATACTACGAGTTTAACACTATCATCAAGTGGACCATGCTCCACTAATGTTCCACATTGTTGTGTCCTGATTTTATACAATTACATCCTTCATCTTTTGTATACACAAAGTTGGAAGTTGGAATGCACATAAATAAAATATTCACCCTTTTTGGCATCCATTTTGTTTATCTTGGAAGGATGAATAAATAAGTATGTACTCTACTTCCTCTCACAGTATGAGGAAGAAATGACAACACCCGAAGTTTTAAATGTAAGCTTTTTGGTGTATTTGGATGTAACTGAGCCATATCTTGAGAGGAGAAAAAATAAAATCACTGGAAAAGGAATTTGGATGCTTTTCAAACACATCTGAGAAGTATCTAGAAAAAAGAAAGAAAAATAAATATTTCTAACTTTTCGAGTGTGGAAGTATCCAAGAAGTATCAATATCTGACACTTGTATGTCTGTAATACTTTTTTACTTCTGGAGTATTTGGGTTTCATAGGATTACACTGTGCCACTGTACATATTCATGATAGCATGATGCCTTGCTTAGTACTGTCTGAACCATATTATGTGCTTGTACATAATTAGATTGGAATCTTTGACCACTGTTATATGAGTTACATACTATTTAATTGAAGAACTGGGCTTTTTCTCTTGTTTTTTTGATGGATAAGTATAAGAACACATGTTATGATGTAAAACAATGGATTTGTGTGAATTGAATCTCAAAACATTGTGGTGAACATAGTGACTGTTGATGGTGCTTAGGGGTTGATTAGAATTCCATAATAGAGTTGATACAAATGCAATATGATTTATTACTTGTAGTCCTTTTGATGCAATTGGGATTTTATTTATTCTTACCCTGTTCCTCAATTTTAACTATTCCCAACTATTGATTTCACCTTTTCACGTCGTATATTTAACTGATCATGGTGAGATTGGTGCCCCAGCTTTTTTCTGGAAGTGATGACGGTGGTGATAATGCAACAGTAAGGGTTTGGGATGTTTCCAAAACCAAGAAAAAGAACTGTATTGCTACATTAGATAATCACCGCTCAGCTGTGACTTCTTTGGCAATATCTGAAGACGGCTGGACACTACTTAGTTCTGGAAGAGACAAGGTTGGCTCTACATTTCTCTGTCCAACTTTTTGTTTTAATGGAGTATGTTAATTAGTATAGTCCAATAAGTCACCAAATTGGTGTGCTGGTTGTTGGCAGGTTGTAACGTTGTGGGATCTTCACGATTATAGCAACAAGAAGACTGTCATTACTAATGAGGCAGTTGAAGCTGTCTGTGTGATTGGTTCCAGCAGTCCCTTTGCTTCATCTCTGCATTCATATAAGCAAGATGCAAAAAAACGTAGTGGTTCCAAAGCATTCTATTTCATTACAGTTGGTGAACGTGGCATTGTACGCATATGGAATTCTAAAGGGTAAATATCTGAAGATTTTTTCAATCATCAGCGTAAATATTTCTAATATTATGACATTTTGCACTAGTTGCACCTGGGTTGGTTTGTTTAAGCTTTTAAAGAAGTGACTTTAAAGCTATGCTCTGCCTCTTGTTTTTTTTTTTTGTTTTCTTTTTCCTATTGACAGGGCAGGTTCCATCTTCGAGCAGAAGACTTCAGATGTTACAGCCAGCATAGATGATGATGATGGATCACGTAGGGGTTTCACTTCTGCTGTTATGCTTCCCTCTGATCAAGGACTGCTTTGTGTGACTGCGGATCAGCAGTTTCTAGTTTACTCTCTGGAATGCACTGATGAGTTGTTACAATTAAATCTAACCAAAAGACTTGTTGGATATAATGAAGAAATTGTGGATATGAAGTTTTTGGGGGATGATGAAAAATTCCTAGCTCTTGCTACAAATCTTGAACAGGTATGGGGGTGTGTGTTTTTATCTGGAAATTAGTAAACTGTTGTGATTTAAATATAGTTCGACACTTTCAACCCAGTCAAAATTTGAACATATACATTTTGGTGTGCATTATATATATATATATATATATATATATATATATATATATATATATATACACACACACACACACACACTAGAAAGCTAAATTTTCTTGACTGCAGGATGTTGTTCTTGTTTAGTTTACAGTTTTCTGTTGTTTGTTCTCGTCGCTTTGTCAATATAGTTGTAATTTGTCAGAATATAAGCACTTTTAGAAGATTTTTATACGTAGAAAATTTGCGGATGGGATTTCGTTTATAGATATATTTCATTTTGCAATTAATTACATAAACTTTGTAAATAAGTCCATTCTGAAATCTTTAGTTCACAAGGCGAATGAGTTATAGTTGTTTCTAAGATGATTTTCCAATGTTATTGTGTTTTGGTGATCTGTGACATATGAAAACCCATTGATCTTTTGATTGTTTTTTCTTTTGGATGAACATCACATGTTTACAGCAGGAAGGATATTGAGGTGTTTGTAATGTCCATTTCTAATTTTGCTTTTCTTCTCAAACAGTTTTACATATATCTCTATCCAAATATTATCTAGTTGTAGCTTCTTAGTGAATCTAAATTAAGTCATTCAGCAAATAATGGAAACATTAAGAAAAAAAGGAAGCTATAAAAGGAAATCGTAGTCAATAGTATGTTGACAAGACTTGCATATCACACCAACAAACTATGCCCTAATTTTTTGAAACTGATTATCAAATAGAAGTTAACACTTGACAAGCAAAGGATTGAGGCTAGGAGGCCCCTTAGAGCACCTTCTATTTTCAGCATAGTTGAGGAAGTGTTGTGTGATATGATGGGATGAGAAAATTTAATATACGTAAAAGCTTTTTGGTTGGGAGGGATACGGGGGAGATTGACCTCTTGCAATATGTGGATGGTACATCTTTTTGGGGAAAACCACCTTTAGTAATGTCAAACTTGAGAGTTTATTCAAATGTGACAAATCTGAAAACTCGACTCAAATCTAAAATCTAAAATCTAAAATCTAAAATCTGAACTTACCAACTCGGTCGTAAACCAGTAGTTTGTCCTTTTTAATCTAAGTTTAGCACATTCCCACCAAACCCATTCAAAGATTCTACAAACGAGTTAAGACTAAATGGGATAGTGGACTATGAGTTCTATAACCATGATGATGGGGTGGGTTGAATTTGTGTCTGGACTTAAAAGTATTTTTTCGAGAGTGAATTTGGAGGTATTTGGTTGGAGGGGAGCACCTTGGAGAGGTTTGCTAATTTATTAAATTGCAGGGTTTTACATTTTCCTTTTATTTATATTGGTGTACCTTTGGGTGCTAATCCCCTTCGAGGGGTTGATTGGAAGCCTATTCTAGGTAATTTCTCTTAGAAACTGGCACCTTTGAAACATAGGTCTTTTATCTTTTTGCCGGGAGGTTATGCTTAGTCACTTATGTTTTGTTATCTTTATGAATCTTTTTCCCGTCCATTTTCAAAATTCCGAGTGGGGTGTGGAAGAAAATTAGAAGATGCAAAGAAAGTTATTGTGGGTATGTTAAGAATAATACATTGGGTTACTTGGGAAAAAATATGTAGACGAAAAAAATATGGAGGGTTTGGAGTGACAGATACAAAACTGTTCAATGAGTCATTGGTAGTAAATGGATGTGGGAATTATTTGAACACAAAGCAGTATTGTAGGTTAGAGTACTAGAATTAAAATATGGTGCTTGGAAGGGTAGTGGTAGGGGAGGACATGCATAAATGTATCATTATGGTGGAGAGGCCTATGTAAGGTGCGTGGGGGCAAAATTTACCTTGGTGGTATGACTATATGATGGAATGGAGAATTGGAAATGGGCGAGTTGGGAGGTTTCGGGTAGATAATTGGATGCGAGAAGGTGTCCTTGCATCATGTTATTCTAGACGTCATGCCAATTTAAAACAACAAAAGGGGGATTGTTCTCCGACAAACATTCTGATCACAACTCAATCATGAACATTATTTTCTATACATGGATGTGGGTGGGAGGATATATTCCATCTTGCTCATATTCATATTCCGAGTAACAAGCTCAGGTGAAACTATGCTTGAAGGATGCCAGTAACAAATGGTGGGCATAAAAGAAAGGAGCATGGCTTCAATTGATGGGGTGGAAGTAGAAATGAACACCACATGATTTACCTTGGGTAATTATTTTGGTATGTAAAACAGAAAAAAGGAACTTGCGGGAGCGTAATCAGATTTACATATTGATGAATATAGGAGATGGGGATGTATTATTTTGGAGTCTGGTTAACGTTTATTTATATGCCGCAGCATTGCATATAAATACACTATAACTAGATATTCATTGTTTATTTACTTTTTGGTGATATGTATGTATCGCTTTTAGGTTTAGGTACCTCCTGTGGTACCATTATTATTATAGAATATCTTTCTATGTTCAGCAAAAAATTACCTTACTGCTTGATGAGTATAAAATATTCAGCATTTGATTCTAACTTTAAGGTTCTTACACGTTTTTCATTCTTCATTTTAGCTATGATCTTTAATTCACAAACCTACTTGAGCTTTGCAGGTTCGGATTTATGACACTGCATCTATGTCATGTTCATATGTCTTATCTGGTCACACTGAAATTGTTCTATGCCTTGACACCTGTGTATCAACTTCTGGGAAAACATTGATTGTAACTGGAAGTAAAGACAACAGTGTAAGTATTCCCCCCTTTGATCTTATGATTGTTGAAAATACTTTAAATTTTATTTTATGGGAAGAAGTGCTTGAGGTGCTTCAGTAAGTGTTAACAACAGGTGCCTTATTAACTTCATAGCATGCTTATAGTTATGTACTGGGATTAGTAGTTTAAAACAACTGTCTGCTTGTCAAACAGGTTAGGTTGTGGGATTCAGAAAGTGCAAACTGCATTGGAGTTGGTATAGGTCATATGGGAGCTGTTGGAGCCATTGCCTTTTCCAAAAGAAAGCGAGATTTCTTTGTTAGTGGCAGTAGGTGAGTATTGATGCATTTATTCCTGTTTTGATTCTCAATAGCAAAAACTTGTCTACTTTTTTCTTTTGTGCATGTTCTAGGATTTACGATTTTGTGATCCCTTATGATTCCACCCATAATATCGATTTTAATTACCTTGTCAATACACTGCATAACCATTAAACCCAACATGAAATGTGATACGCCAAGGGTTCCTTCTGTGTGGTTTTCACTTTTGAAGATAGTAGAATTGGAAACGCAGACAAACTTCTCACTGTTAATAGTATAGTTTCATTCACCTTGTTTTAGCATCAGAATCAGTATTAGAAAATTTGTGCTGAATTTAATCTCTTATTCCTTCCCTTTTCGAGTTCACTGAATCCTGCAAGATGTTTTGCTACGCATGGATCATTTTACCCAGATTGCAAATGTGGCCTTCCTTTTTATTCTACTATATGAACTGTATTTAGTAATATGTCATTGAGTGTACTGTTGAATTCATTGGTTCTAATCCTGCTAGCCTTTAGATGGTCCTATTTGTTATTTATTACCTTTCATTGTTTTTTCAGTGATCATACTCTTAAAGTATGGAGTATGGATGGCCTCTCAGACAATATGACAGTGCCATTTAATTTAAAAGCAAAAGCTGTTGTTGCAGCTCATGATAAAGATATCAATTCTGTAGCAGTTGCTCCAAATGATAGTTTAGTATGTAGTGGTTCTCAGGTTGGTAATTATATGTGACTTGCAGCTTACTTTACGCCATTATATCATGTTTTCTAATTTTTTTCAGAAATAATTACTGCCACTTGTGCTTTTCTTGTTTTATTCTTGTAAAGTGTCACTAGCTACTTACACTGGCTTCTTTCTTTTACTTATCTTGTTACTTTTTTTCCGTATTATAGTGTTTCCACTGTAGTTACCATTGTCATTGAGTTCCACTTGTATATCCCATCAGGATCGTACAGCTTGTGTTTGGAGACTTCCAGATCTAGTATCGGTTGTTGTGTTTAAAGGGCATAAAAGGGGAATCTGGTCAGTAGAATTTTCTCCTGTAGATCAGTGTGTTGTAACAGCATCTGGTGACAAGACAGTAAGGATATGGGCTATATCTGATGGCTCCTGTTTGAAGACATTTGAAGGACACACTTCAAGTGTGTTAAGAGCATTGTTTGTTAGCCGTGGAACACAAATTGTTTCCTGTGGTACAAGGCTATCCGTTGCTGATTTTCTTTATAACATTTTTATTTTGTCAGTGTGATCACTTAATTAATTTTTCAGGTGCTGATGGTTTAGTAAAGCTGTGGACTGTAAAAACCAATGAATGTGTTGCTACTTATGATCATCATGAAGATAAGGTGCCAGTTGATCCTTGATATTTCTTTTCATCTAATTTCATATTTTTCTGTCTATAAATGTATATACCTGAAAATATGGTATAAATTTGTTGCATGCTTTTTTTCTTTTTTTTTATTGGCAAATTTGTTAAATGCTTAATATTTGTTTAAGCGTAGAAAAAAGTCATTCTATGGTACACCGCTGTTTTGAGTTTTTTTTCTTCTTTAGAAGATACTTTTTTAGGTACCAAGAAAATAACTAAAACAGCTTTTTATAATATCTAATTATCATAAATTGTTGAAAGCATATGTTTTCATTGAAAAAACCGACATTTTGGAAAACTGAAAAATAGGTTAAATTCACAAAAGTTCAGGTTCCTTGTACCTTTTCTTTTGCTGACTAAATTTGACATGCAGGTTTGGGCCTTGGCTGTAGGCAAGAAAACAGAAATGCTTGCAACTGGTGGTGGTGATGCTGTTGTCAATTTATGGTTTGATTCCACTGCATCTGACAAAGAAGAAGCTTTCCGTAAAGAGGTGAGTTCAACCAATCATTCACTACTGATACCCTCATATCCTGAAAATTAAATCAAAGGTTGTGTTTCACCGTGATTCTTGATATAATTGTTGTGAAGATCTAATTGTTCCTATTGCATATCATACCAAATTTATGTTGCTCTTTCTATGAATTTAATGCAACAATGAAGGACCAAGAGTAGTCACAATGTTGGAAATCATCTGAATGGAATTTCTATCGGTAAAACATGCAATATTAGGATTTTATGCAGTTTTTAAATTTTAATTGAAAATACACCGCAATACCTCAAGTATATCCTGAATTAGATAATCAAAGCTGTTTGATTTTACTTTTTATGTTGCAAGTGTGAAATCATGGTTTACTTTTGTAACAAAGTGGTAAAGGGTGGTCTAGGGGTTGGGTGTTTACTTTTCTGAATATTGAGGTTTAGTTAATGGTTATTAATTTTCCCAATAACTTAGTTTGTTTTACATAGTTTATTATATAGTTTCATAACTAGCATAAAATAACCTGGGCATCAAGTGTATGTTTGGTCTGAAGATTTATTTTTTGGGAAATATGCTGTTTTTTCAAAAGCTATCAGAAAGCTGAAAAATGGCTTCCTCAAAATAAGCCAAACCAAACAAATACTAGATCAGTTGCAATGGTAAGCAACTCTTCCCTCGTGCATTTTTTTAATTCTATATCATAAATTCACTCGCAAACAGACAAAGTTATCCACTTCGTTTTACTTCATCGTGGAATAGTTTCAGCTCAAGGATATTTACTTTAGTGACATCGAGAAAAGGGGATTCAAGAAAATTGTCTACAAAAATCTTTTTCTTAAGTTCAAATGGTCGTCCAGATATATTATTACCTGCCCCATGTTTTGTTTTTAGGTTTTTCATATACTCTTTCAAATCACGAGTGCCCTGTGTTTTAGAAAGCATTGTAATGTCTACTTTCAATGCAGGAAGAAGGAGTTCTGAAAGGTCAAGAGCTAGAGAATGCTGTCTCAGATGCTGACTATTCGAAAGCAATCCAAATTGCATTTGAACTGCGCAGGCCACATAGGCTTTTTGAGTTATTTTCCGAGCTTTGCAGGTTAGCAACAATCATTTGGTTGCCTGAATTTTGTTAGCGTAAACTTGACTGGTATTTCTGCAGCAGGAAGAGAGAGGCCGAAGAGCATCTTGACAGAGCACTCAAGGGCTTGGGTGATGAAGAGCTTCGCATATTATTTAACTATGTTCGAGAGTGGAATACAAAACCAAAACTCTGTTATGTTTCACAGTTTGTACTTTTCAGAGTTTTCAGCGTCTTTCCTCCAACTCATATTGTTGAGGTGCGTTTTCTTAACCCTTTTAAGTTTGAAGTGGCGTTGAGCATCTAATCATGCATTTCTTATGTATTATGTATGATGGTTAATGACTGAAATGCTTGGCCTGATTATGGAATATGGTTTTGTACAAATAACCCTTCTTACATTTACTTGTTTTGTTATTGTACTATTTCTATTTTCTTTTTACATAATTTTGCATTGATTTCAGCCTACGTGTAATTGTTGGAATGTTTTTCGAGGAAAGAAAGAAATACGATTTTAATTAACATTTTTTTATTGGTTATTTCAGATTAAAGGGATTGGTGAAGTTCTTGAAGGTCTTATCCCTTATAGTCAGAGGCACTTTGGCAGGATAGACAGACTTGTTAGAAGTACATTTTTGTTAGATTTCATTCTATCAGGAATGTCAGTTATTGAACCAGAAGCTCAACCGACAGAATCAAAGACCAAGTTACTGTTGCAGTCCGATATCCACATTCCGGACACAGAAAATGACATCGAGGAGAGAGATGACTCTCCTGAAATTACCGCTTCAAAGAAAAGGAAATCAAAAAGATCAAGACATGGTTCACATAAGAAAGTTAAGAATGTAGCTTTCAATAGGGTCGAGTCTATACCACTACAGGCATAGGATTGGTGCTTTGGTCGTCGTCTGATGTATACATAATGTTTATTGGTCGATGGAAGAGCAGTTTTGATTCATCCAAATTTTGAAATCTTACCGTCATTTGATAATATGTAAGCGTAGCTACTGTAATTGCATCACTATTGGTTCTTCGAGTAGATTAGTTTTCCGGTCTGCCCTCAATATGTTATAGGAATTCTGCTGTGTAACGAAAGAAAGTTATTGTTCTTGAGAGACTGCTGAGTCGCTGTCAACTGTTGTATGGAAAAGGTAATTTCAAAGGACTTGCACCAAATTTGACCCACAATTCTTATAATGTTCAATTCCTTGTTCCTTACCTTAAATTTAAAATACAAAGGAAAAACCAGCGTTCTGAAGGAGTACTATCGATTTCCTTTATGTTCTGAATGTTCTATTTTATTAAGTCTATGGCTGCCAAAAAATATCTAGTACATGTATTTTATGTATTTGTGCGTCTGAAACAGTGTCTTGTTTCTAGTGCTAGGCAAAGATTGTCATGGTCAGGTCATGGTCCTGTCCTGTTTTCATCAGCATTGTAATACACTGATTAGATGGATTCAGATATATAATGGGTAAACATTGTATGCTGATGACAGTTTTTATCTCTTTTGGTAACCAGAGATGAAAAGCGTAACAAAAGCTTTTAAATCTGCGAAGTGCGAAAGATCGAAAGCCTTCAGTCTACTTAAAGAAGATTATAATTACTATTGGATAAACTTTTAGTATTTGAAAAACAGTGATTTTTAAATAATTTTCAATTTTAAATACAACATACTTCCTTTATTTAACAATTAGTGAAAATACATTCACTGAGATAATGAGAAAAAATCAATATTATAAATATCATAATAATTATAAAAAGATAACAACATATTCTATTTATTTAACAACTACTAAAAATACGCGTATATGTATTATTTTTTTCATGATGAAAATAATAAAATTATTATTGTTGTTATAAAAGTAAATATAATTAAATTCTACAATTTTATTGTAAATACTTTTTGTTTATTTGGTAAGTAATTTTTTTATTATAGTTAGTTATTTTAGTCTCAAATAGTGATTAAATATAAAAAGGTCAAATACAAAATTAAATTTAAAAATAAATGGTAAAATTGGTAAGATCATTATTTTAATTTTAAAAAATCATTATTTGAAAGATAAAATAGATAGAAAATGTGTACATCGAAAAAATTATTCTTTTATATAATAGTATGCATTTATCATAATAAAATATTTTAATAAATTTTTATAATATTTTACATTTTCTAACAGCACGAAAAAAATCAATTCAAATAATATGTAATCGTAAAATATTGGCTGTAATAGTTCAAATTTCATATTAAATTTAAATTGAGGAAAACTAAACAAAGGTTGTTTTTTATTTCAGTGTTTGAAGAGACAAACCCTGCTGGATAAGAGTCTCTTCTTGATTTGCAGTGTTACTCGGTTCTCACAGAAACCAGACATGTCTGAGTTTGAATCGGAAGTTGCAGAAGGTGAGAGGTACCGTGTGGGCTACGCTCTCCAACCCAAGAAAGTGGAAAGTTTCCTTCAACCCTCCCTCCTCGATCACGCCAAACAACACGCCATTGATCTCGTCCAAATCGACCCTTCTACACCCTTAGAACAACAAGGTCCCTTCCACTGCATCATCCACAAACTTCACACTCCACAATGGAACAAACACCTCCAACAATTCTCAGCCACGCATCCAGACACCGCAATCATTGATTCCCCCGAGTTGGTGACTCGCCTCCACGACCGAGTTTCAATGCTCGAGGCAGTCACTCGCTTGCAAATTTCCCTCCAAAATGCCACCGTCGGGGTCCCGAACCAAGTGTTGCTAAACGAACCCAAATCCCCCGATTTCAACAAAATCGAAGAACTGGGTCTGCGATTCCCCGCGATCGCGAAACCGTTGGCGGCTGACGGCGGCGGTGGCTCTCACGAAATGTGCCTGGTCTTCGACCGCGAAGGACTCAACGCGCTGAGCGCTCCTACGGTGCTACAGGAGTTCGTGAATCACGGTGGGGTCGTGTTCAAGATTTACGTTGCTGGGCGTCACGTGAAATGCGTGAAGCGCAAGTCTTTAGGTGATATATCGGAGGAGAGGCTGAGATCGTTAAAGGGGGAGGTGCTGCCGTTTTCTCGTGTATCGAACTTGGGCGTCGAAGACCAGGGTGGCCCCGTGGAGAAAGCTGAAATGCCGCTGCAGTGTGTGGTGGATGAGTTGGCGAAGGCGTTGAGGGAGGCCTTGGGACTTAACCTTTTCAACGTGGATGTGATCAGAGATAGTAAGGAACCAACAAGGTACCTTGTTATTGATATCAATTACTTTCCCGGCTATGCAAAATTGCCCTCTTATGAGCCCTTTATCACTGATTTTTTGTTGGATGTTGTTCGCACTATGGCTAATTAAGTGAATTACAAGCCTGAGGATGATCAATAATGTTAACAATACTGCGTAATCATTTTTGTTATGCTGTTTTTCAATGCTTTCTCTTTTGTATGCCGTTTTGGAGAATGATTGGTAATGTCACATTATATTCCACCTGCACTTTGCACCTGTTATATCTGATTGGGAAATGCTGCTCATTTAAAGTTCCACTAGTCATCAACTGCACTGTGCAGTGCCCTTTCTTGAAATCTGTTTTTTTCCGTGGTAACTTAACTGTATTGGTATGAATCCTTCCCTTCGCTTTGGACTCAACCACTCATTCTCATTTTTTAAAATACTATTTGACAACAAATACACCAGTCCATGAAATTGCGGGAATCTTATTGTGATTTTTAAGAACGATAAATGTCAGTCTCATTAGTTCGTAGGCATCGGTTTTTTAGGATCAAGAGTTTTTCCTCTCCAAAGCTATGCGTCCTCCATCAAAAGCATTCATGGACAAAGTTAGGGTTTTATGAATGAAACAAATATAAACTGTGAAGAATTCATATTTGTTGAGGGTGGATGGTGCTCGCCTCATTGGCCGTGTCTTTATTGATATACCATAACTCGGAGTTGCTTCAGAATCTGATTCTATGCTCTGGTACTTTATGAGATGCTTTATTCTACTACACATTAACAACTACCATAAATTTTAATTTGTGTACAATGAAAAAAAGAAAAGAAAGATTCTGCCATGCATTGAAGGACAATATATTAATTTTATGATGACGAAGTCTAATTACAGATTCACCAAAAGAAAGTACATAAAACATGCGACTCAAAGAACTAGATTTGTGAAAATATCACGATATGTTTTATTGTATATGCGTACACAGGTCATAATGGAGTACTACTGAATACATAGCAAGCAGATAACAAATCATAACCGGGGTCTCAAATATTTACTTCACATAATCTGAATACTCACTAGCTGAATAACTCCAACAAAATGTCTCAAGTGAGGGTGTATTCTTCGTTTGGTAACTGATTGACAGAATTAACAAACAAACAAACGGTTGTCATCATCATCATTGTATACACGAAAGTGATTATGCAGTGGCCCGCGTCTCTTCTGTTGCTGCCTCTCCGCTAGCAGTTGCCTTAGCACGCTTAGCTTCATAATCCTTGACAGCCGCTTTAATGGCATCTTCAGCAAGCATGCTGCAGTGGAGCTTAACCGGTGGAAGTGAAAGATGCTTTGCAATCTCACTGCAGGACATCGATTATGTCAGTTCAAGATCTCATAACCGAAGCTATGATGCATAATTACAATAAGTGTATCTAATACAATATGCACATGGCATGATCATTCTAGAAGTATATAATATACTATATCTTTTAGCCAAGAGTTTAAGAGATTCTCCAGGTTAGAGCATTCAGTAATAGTGTTGTCTTATACTGGACCTAGAGCTCCTTAATTATAATTGGTCATTTCTTTTAAAATTGCAATTAAGTTTCTTTGATTGATTAGGGGTCCATAATCCTTATTTTCCGTTATTTTCCTTTTCTACTTGACCTGAAAATAGTAACTCTTAAAGGGTTTTGATAATTGTCTAGATTCAGTCATTAAAGGATCTTGATAATAGTCTAGATTCAGTCTTTAATTAACATTTAAAAAACGAATAAGGGTTTGTTGATCATAGAAGGAGTTCTCGTGTTGATCTACTGATTTCGAGTGAGTGTCATCTGGAAGGAATTTCCATTTCCAGTTCTATTGTGGTCATTAATGAGGTTGGTAGAGAATTGTAATTCTGCAAGTCCAAATTAATATGTACTACTTAGATATTACAAAACAAAATAAAAATTATAAATCATTTTCATAAAACACTCCTCATAATCTGCAGATACGAACAATATTAGTATCATTTCTTTCTAGAAATAAACCCCAACGAGGACAAAAACCAGTTTTCATTCATCAAGGAACAGAGCTTCTATGTTTCTATATACTATTGGATTTTCACAACTTTTTAAAGTTAGGTACTTCACATACATATAAATATACCGGTGAAGTATCCATGGTTATCGGTATTAAATACGTATCCAATGTGAATATGTGAAGCAAATTAAAGTCTATTGTTCTTCATGAACTATCCGGCAAGATTAAACTCCTAAAGGCAGTACATAACAAAGAACCAGCACAGATTAAAGTACAACACATTTCCAACACTAACCATTCCCTCCACAAAAGATTCTTCTTTCACTTAAAAGGTAAGCTGTCCTATTGCCTTGCGCAGAAACTTAGCACAACATAGCTCATATACATGAAAATAATATATATATATATATATATATATATATATATATATATATATATATATATATATACACACACACACACACCATCCAGTGTTTTCCAATGAAGATATACGATAGGGCTGATATATTACGCAAAACTGCAGATAATGGTAGGTACACTTACGTATTTTTTATGGACAGAACTTCCTCCATTTGCTTTCCCTTCACCCACTCAGTAGCTGAAAATAAGATATATACATCAGAAAAGTGGTAAATGAGGATAGGACGGAATATAATGAATTGAATCAGGAAACAGAGAGTGATGTTTGTGTTTGGGATTACCAACGGAGGAAGAAGCAATGGCAGAGCCACACCCAAAAGTCTTGAATCGAGCATCGACGATTTTTCCGGTTTTGTCGTCGACCTTAATCTGGAGCTTCATGACATCACCGCAAGCCGGTGCCCCCACCAAACCCGTCCCCACGCTCGGGTCGTTCTTGTCGAACGATCCAACATTCCGGGGATTGTCGTAATGATCCACAACCCTCTCGTGGTACCACCGCGCGGGAACCCTAACGCCCAACGACGTCGTTCCCAAAACCCTCTTTGCGCCCACTCTCAGCATCTTGATTTTCCCCTCCACCCGACACCAGAGAGACCCAACCCAAGAAAATTGGAAAATATTAATAATAATTCGCTTTCTGTTGGTCCTCGTTTTTGTAGCAAAATCTCAATTTGGTCCTCGTATTTTTATTGGTCTCAATTAGGTCCTCATTTTTGTAAATTAGTATCAATTAGGTCCTTTTCGTTAGTAGAGAACTAACACCGTTAAGTAGGTGCCACGTGTCAGCTTCTCATTTTTTTGATTTTTTTTGATTTTTTTTTATTTTTTTTTAAATTTTTTTTTAAATTTTTTTTTTAAAATTTTTTTTAAAAATATTTATGCCACGTGTCACTTCTGTAATGTGCCACGTGTCAATCTAATATGGTGACACGTGTCAACTTAATGTATGAATCTCAATTTGGTCCTCATATTTGTTAATTTGATTTGATTTCAGTCCCAAATTATTTTAAAATAATTTTAATCTCCAAATTTAGAACAAATTTAATTTTTTTATAAATGTAATGATGATACTTTTATTACAAGTGATATTTCTATTACATATTTTTAACAACATTTAATTTATTTAAATTTATATTTTACATTA
>Ga0099822_1005720_pt1 | contig 16232 bp, 6 predicted proteins | sample CowpeawhiteBW_FD_76839 | JGI IMG/M metagenome (GOLD analysis project Ga0099822, IMG submission 76839) | Root nodule microbial communities of legume samples collected from California USA - Cow pea white BW | ecosystem: Host-associated > Plants > Roots > Nodule | place: USA: California | collected...
TCATGACAAATGAAATAATTAAAAGAAAAAACAATAGAAAAAAAAATATATATATATATATAGGAGTTACTTGATTAATTGTGAATATTTTAATAATTTAAACGAGAATGGAGATATGGCGGGAACGGGTATTATGGCGGGTATATGTACATCCCCATACCCATCCCCATATCCAACTGAAAAAGTCGGGGATTCCCCATACCCATACCCATACCCATACCCAGTCAATGCGGGGATTCCCCGTCAAAACGGGGACGGGTTCGGACAATACCCACGGGGACGGGTTTATTTGCCATCTCTAATGGTAATGGTAGTAAAATCATGAAGAGGGAGAATACAAGGATGCAACAATCAATCACCAAATTAATTCATAAAGATAAAAAATAAAAAATAAAAACTCCTATTAACTCATATGTTATTGTATTCCCAATAAAAGAATTAGAAAGAGGTTTGAGGTGTTTCCATTAAAATGAATTATGAAGTGAATTGAGTTATTTCCATTAAAAAATCATGAAACGAATCAAATAATGATAATAGCTATTGCTAACTGAAAACAAATTCATGACATTACAACAATCTCAAAATACAGACTAAAATGATATATGTTTGGACATATTTTTATAAGATAAAAATTTGCTGTTTTAGAGAGGAAAGGGAAAAAATTGCTTGTGGAGTTGGTAGAATAGAAAAATGTTCTCAAATGGTGCTGTTTTAAAAAAAATAAATCAAAAGAACTATTTGGACATTATTTTTTTAATTAGTACTTTTAGTGATTTATGGTGGCAATTCAGTATTTGGAGCTTTTGAGGATGGAAAAAGAAGTTTTGGATTCTTTAGGATGTGAATTGGATTATGGTAAAGTGAAATTTTCTCTTCTATTTGGTTGATCTGGTAATGAAAATCTTATTGTAAATTATTTTTCAGGACTTCACTAAATATCAAATTATTGTACTTCCTCAAAATTTACACTAACCATATTTATTATTTTTTATAGTTACATAGTTATATATATATATATATATATATATATATATATATAATAATCGATTGTGGATATTTTTATTTACTAAATTACTATAGCACATGTCTATATAATCCATTATACATTTCATAATTGATTAAGTCAAAATTCTTAACATTTTTTTTTTCAAGGACATGATTCATTATTGTTTCTACCTGGTCGATTGTGTCATTTTTAAAATCATAATGTTTAATATATGATGTATTTTTTTATATTTATTTTTTTAAAGGAAACTTTGATAATTACTAGAATTATATGATTATAATCTATATTTTATTCTTTTAAATCAATCATAATTATTTTCAAAAACTATGTTCTATTTTTTTTTCCTTTATTACGTTTTACTCTAATTCTCCTTTTATTTTTCATTTCTATTTTATTTTCGTTGCAAAACTCATAAAGTAGAGTTTTTAATTTATATTTTATGAATCTTATCATATTACGTAATTTATATTTTCTTATGTAAGTTTCTTACAAGACTTCATTACGATAGACGATTTGCACTTTAACCTAAAATTAGTTATTATGAAATATGTCTAAGAAACAAATATTGTTTTTCATACAAAAATATATTTCTTTTTAATTCTTATGACTCAAAATCTTAAATTTATTGTTATATCAACAATTATATCGAAAAATTCTACAAAATTCAGCATTTTAAAAAACTTGTGGAGAAGTTTAGTCAAACTTTGATTCATTGGAGATATCTAGGTCACAACTAAAACTCTAAACAAACGTGTTTCGAGTGATTTTTGGTTTATTCGAGAGAAGAATAAGGACAACATTCTGTAAACCAAAACATGATATTCACTTTTGTTAAAAGTTATAGATTTTTTTTTTTGAATAGATAATTAAAATATGTTTTTAGTTCCTAATTAGACATGAAATTGGAATTCATAATTGTTTCAAATTTTGATATATTTTAATCTCAAAATTTCAAAATTGGATAGATATAATTATTTTAACTCAACGACGTTAAAGTTTTCATATATATAAACGGCGTTCCAGACTGACATTTAAACTAGAACATGTCAGATGGTATAAACAATTCAAACGTCAGCTTGAAACCTCATTTGACATGTTATCGCAGTTGGATTATAAAGACTATATCTATTAACTTTTAAAACTTAAGACCAAATTATATCAAAGTTTGAAATAAAAATAAATTTCAATCTTACATCAGGATTTAGAGACTAAAACATATTTAATGATTCTATTTATTTATGATATGATGAAAACGATGCAAGAGACCAAGAAAATAAAGACAAGAGAAAAGGATGTCACAGGCATTACCTACCTCGCATTAAGCTCTGTGACCAACTTCAAATACACTTCACTGAACAAATGATTAGCGCCAGAGGTTTTTTCTAACATCTCAACTTGGCAGATACCAATGCTCCAACTGAAGTTTCACACCCTTCAAAATATCCATCACTTGCAAAACCCACATTTCTTAGCAGGCCAATGCAGAATCCATCGTGCAACAGTTTTGACAGCAGAAGAAATTTATATGCTAAAATAAGAAAACGTTGCAGAAGATTTATATGTACCATTCTATATAAACAAATACCACATTTGTTCTTTCAATGGTACAAGGTAAGAGGTTTATCTGACATGCATAATTCCAACTACAGTGCATAGCCCTCCGAAGAGAAAACAGATGCCTGTGACAAACAACTAAAAAGAATCCATCCTATGCTAACTTAAGAGATAAATATTAAAACACCATGAGACTTTGACAATGTCACATTGGACCTAAAACTCCAGCACCACCACCAACCATCACATGTATATATTCCACACTTCTCAAAAGTAACTGACGCAAGAATAAATTCAATGAATGTATTAAGTTTGCAAGGAAAAAAAAAAAAAAGGGTTGGTCTGAACAAACCTATTCTCAATACCCCCAACTATATAATTTTTCTCTTTTAAAAGTTCCTCATTCCAGCCTTGTCCCCTGTCTCTGTTCAGGAAGAAAAAGGTAGGGACAAAGGGTGAGGAGGAAAAACCACCACAGTGCTAACCAGCAAGAATTGTTAGCCTATTCTTTCATAGCTTGCATGGAATGAGACATGTACTGGAACATATTCCCAGCAATCAATAGCTGGAGGACCACAATACTCATCATCTACACCATCAACCGCCGACGACGACAACTTTCAGCGACCAGTCTTTGCGCGTTTCATTCCACTGGAGTTGAATGGAGACACACTGCCACTTGGCCCTGGACTCTCTTCTCTGAAATTTGAATTCAGCATAGCAAGTTCACGCAACTGCTGCCTCTTGATGTAGTCCTGTGACTCCTCCTGCATTTTTCAAACGTTCACATCCATCATAAAATCAAAATTTAACCACTGAGATGAAACACCAAACTAGTAGTCCAAATTACAAGTTAAGAACAGAAGAAAAAAGGTATCTTTATGCTCTCTGTTTGGAAAAGTGAAGTTGAACAAACAGTTGGTACACTCTGCATAACAGATAAAGATATAGTGACTGAGCATACCACAGGCTTGAGCAGTTCTTCGATAATTTCCTGAGCCTGTCTCAGCCTTATTTCAACAACATTGGCAGGTAAGTCAGCCTCAATCAAAATGTGCAGTGGTTCATTGAGATGCTCATAGCCTGGTCTTCCTCTTAATTTCTCCTCCTTAAAAATGAAAAATAAAAAGCAATATCAGTTGATACAATACATGTATGATTGAGTATATAGATCATTCAAGAGTGCATTGCAAATAAAATCTAGAAAACTATGTTATCTTCATTACCTTGTCTGGGTCCTTTATTGATCCTTTCCCCCTAATATACACGCGACAACCAGTAGTAGCTTCCACACGTTTCAAAGAATTGCCTCTAGGCCCCAGAAGCCTTCCAACAAAATTGAACTGATGCAATAATGACCAATATACTTGTATTAGTTAAACATGGTAGATATTTCAGTTCCAGAAAAGATAAAAACAGCTGTCTGATTATGTTATCAGGTATGAGTTTGTATAATAGGCCTTTGTATAAAAGCTTACATTGGGATATGTATCTACCGGAATTTCCAAGCGCAATATCCTCTTAACAGTGAATGAACTAGGACTTGCAGGTGCACTTTGCCAGTCCATTGTCATTCCAGGGGGTCCACACAACCTCTGTTTTTTACAGAGAAAGCAATGTTGATTATAGAAGTTACAAATGACCATGTTAAACAACAAAATCAAAAGATAATTTTTTTCGTTATAAAAACATAAATCAATAAGCAGCTAGCATTTTCAATCTCATGATGAACCAACGAATCAGGAAATTCTACAAGTTTGAATGAATGAGGGAATCAAAGAGATGAAAATGCAGAAAAGGCACTAAAGAAGCAGCTGTCAAAATTTTCTGCTAGTCACATAGTATAATACTTTGCTATCATGAATAATAACACAAATACAGGATCACTCAGATTTTTTGTTGGATTTCATAAAGCAAGGAAGACACCATCATCAAACTGTTAGCATTACAAATTATTGGTTGAAGAGAAGACTCAATCCCTTAGTTTGCTTGAATCATATTCAAACAGAGTCTAAGGTTACATATCAAGCATTGATTCACTGGTATATACCAATCTTACATCATGTAAAAACTTGCATCCCATTTTTATGCAAGTTTATGCCTTGTCTAGAGTGTTAACATGAACATCTAATTCCAAAACACATAAAAACATATAAGAACAGCTTATATGTATGATAGACATGTACCAACACACAATACAAGAAGATCATCATCATTAAATGACAAAACACCATCATCATGGGACAAAGCAGGCATTGATGCGATTCAGTGAGTTATGTGACTAACGTCAAATATTGACACATGAAATATTGAACAATAAGCTAATGCCAATATTTAACACAGATCTTTGAATCGGATTACATCATCAATTGAATGCCTTAGTTCCTACATGGGTGGGAATTACCTCTTTTCTTCAGGACCTCAATCATAGAGTAAGGGTGTACTTAGAATTAGGGTATCATATGATATGGCATAAGCGAGTGGGTAAGAGTTTAGGAGAATTTATAAAATAGTTTATGATATGTCCATTCGATTATCTCAATATGCTCTTCAGGATAGCTTGTAGAAATTACTTACAACTTAAATGAATTTTTTTAAGCCAATTTCCTCTTCAAATAAAGAAGTAACTTCTATGCAAGTGATTACTAGAATTGTTTACCTAAATCCATCCTAGATGTGGTGTATAAGCACTTAAGTCCTATATGGGTAAAATTCTCCAAAATCAGTCATAGGAGAACAAAATCAAGGAGGTAAAATGAATTGAGTTTTTCGCATAAGCCAAAGGCAATTTATGCACTTAACTTTTGTAGAAGCTCTTTCATTTAACTTCTCCACAAGCTAAAGCACATAAAGCTTTTTTCTTCGCATCACCTTTGAAAGCTATGGCATTTTTTGAAGGTGAATCTTTTATTTGGATGGTGGTACATAACAGGATAGGATTAATATGAATTATTTGTTACAGAACTGCAACCCTCACAAAACTCTATATATCCCAAACTCTATATACTCTGACTATGAGAAAAACAGACTTCAATTTCTGTGGGGTCAACCGAAGTGGAAGCTTTTTGGTATTTATGGTCAATTTAGGTTTGTACACTTGTCTGAAACATTCTCTATTTTCTAACTGTAGATCCTTGAGAGATTTAAGGAGGCAAGGGTCTTTGGCAACATGCAATGTTTACTGCTATTTGGTGCCTATATGGAAGAGGATGAATGTCAAAATTTTCATTGGTAGTTACTTGCATTGTCGTATTTTATGGGATAAATAGGTTTTCTTAAATTTTTTTAGCAGATGGATAATTTAGAGGAGTGCACCTTGGGTGGATATTTCAATAGAGCTTAAATGAAATGATTCCTTGATCTTCTCCAATCTCTTTTTGGAGGACATGGTAACATCCACTCTGGTACTCACACATGTACACACACTTGATTGCTTTTGATGCTGAATTCAAGGAATGGATGATGAATATTTTCAAAAATTCCTAAAGTTAGGAATTAGACTAAACAAACATTGTAGGCATTTATATTAGCTAGTTACTACATAGTATCCAAATGCTTATCGACACATATGTATGATATACTCAAATAATATAAGGAAAAAAGTTTAGGATGTAAAGTTCAGATGCTACAATTGATAATTTAAATGCAGTCACCTCCTGCTGAAGGCTATTCCATCCACCCAAACCAGTCCCACTGACATTGGACATAAGGTTTGAAGAAGCCATAGGACTAGGGCTTCTATGCCGAAGTCTATCGAAGTCACCAAAACCTTGGTTGGATAACATTCCAGAGACTCTTAATATTTCTGCACATGAAAAATAATTTAAATGAGAAACCAATGCATAGTGTCAAAAATCAAGACACAGTCAGTGATGAATTATCTCAGAAAATATTTCATTCAAATGTGGACATCATTTGCAGTAAACCGTATCACAGAAAGACCAAAGGAAGCAAATCGACAAGCCTTAAACATTTGGAAGGAAGTCTAGCGAAGTCAACAGTCCCAATGTTAATGGCACCAGCATTCTACACGCTATTTACAAACCAAGCTCTTCTCCAAGAGTGAAAAGCCATGCCAAACACTTCAATTCAGACATTTTCAATTCCTTACACTGAGAACACCTTCAAGAGTACATGCTTTGCAAAGATGGGATTTTTACCCAAGTCCGCAAGTAAAAAGAATGCATAATCTGTTCAAATTCAAATTATCCCACGAAAAGATATTCAGGACTATGAAAATCAGAGAAATATTATATCTCGCCATTAAATTAATCACCGGCTGCATAAGCTTAACACTGTGAAGGTACATTTCATCCAACATTCAGACACCATCCAACAGGGGATACATATAACCAAATTTTAATTCAATTTGAATGAGTCTTTTGATAAAAAAAATCAGTATCAAGTGAAGTGCGAAGGGATGGTGCAACCACAATGATGATGGATGACAGGAAGAGGAATCAATGCACGATCAACTCTATCGTTGGTTTCCATTGTCCAAGACTATTGACACAGATAAAAGGTTTGTGACACGATCTGACACACACACATCAAGCATGCTTCAATAAACAAGAAGAGAGCAAAAACAATAAGGGATAGATCCACAAACAACAAAAGACCTTGATTTAGGAGGCGGCTGCATATGGGAAGCGCTTGCATGAAGGGTCCAAGCTTCTGATGTTCTGCCAGCAACTCTGATAGGTACTGACTGCAAAAACAAGAACCACCCTTTGCTTTTGTGAATCAAGAACACACAAATTCATCCAAGGCAAATCAAACAGACAGGGCCAAATCCAAAGGGTGTTCCACCGAGAGTCCAAGATTGTGTCTTTTTCCAGTTTTGATCTCAAAAACATCACAAGAAAAAAAAAAAAAACCAACCCACCTGTCCACGTCTGGATTGCTCCTAATCTGAGGAGAAGCAGCTCTAGCAGGAGAGAAGTTGGGATTGTACAAGCCTGACATGGCTCACTTTTTCTTAGTTTTCCTCAAGGATTGGAAGAAAAAAACCACCAGCCCCCAAAAAAAAGTTGAAAAAGAAGGTTTAGTTGGTGTAGTTCTTGCAGAAGAAAAAGGGGATACAGAGCACCATCAATTAAGGGGGGTCTGTAATAAGGAGAAAAACGAAAAAGGGTGGACAGTTCTCTCTGAATTTTACACAAAAGGAAGCAACAAATAATTATTTATTTATTTCCTTTTTCTTTCTATTCTCTCTCTGTCTTAGTCTTAATATTTCTCTTTTTCTGCCTTTTTTTCTAAACTAATATATTTTCCTTGTCCACAGGCTGCCTTGTAAAAAACAAATACAAAAACAAAAAAGTTGATGACAGTCCTGAAATGGAAGGAGGGATCTTTATAAGGAAACAACAGTATCCAGCTAAAGTCTATGCAGTAAAAGGTTACTAGATTTTGTCTGTGACAGTAAAAGAAAATTCACAGCGACCAAGGCAGTGAAGTGTATTTTTTTCACTCAACGACATACCATACAACTGTATATACAAAAATCTTAAAGTGGAACAGTTTTCATGGTATGAAAGTGAAGTGGTTAAGGTAACGTAGGTTTGATAGGAGTGGAAAAAGGTAAAGGGTATATAGGGTACAACAAAAACAACAAGTTGAGACGCGTGTTAGGCATGCAGAGAATCATAGGTGTAATCTAATCAATCTAATGTTAGTGTTTTGTATGCAAATACTACAAAGAAACTGTAGACTTAACAGTGTTTTGGGAGAAGAGAAAACGCAAAATGTGAATGAATCAATGGCCAACGATAATGATGTTTGCCAACGCGGTCTTAGCTGGACCGTAACACTGCACACTCTCTTACAAATCTACCTCACCATACACACTCAACTACGTCGTTTTGAAGCTCCATCCATCTCAACAACGTCAATCCTTGTTTTTCCACATTATTATTATAATATTAGCATTACATAATGTTACAAAATTCTTGTTCTTCACTTGAATAATGTTATCATTGAATTACGCTTCTATTCTGTTCCCTCTCTATTTTGATTGAACAAACACACACCCTTCTAATTTTCTCATCATTTTTGTTTTTAAGATCCTCATAAGATAGCAATGGTTTCATTAAATTTGACTTTGCATTTATAGTATGTTATGCATCTGCACCTACCTGTAATAAATAACCCTACCTGGTGCTGTTAGAGCCATTTTTGTTGCTCTCATTCATACCATTATTTGACCCTTGGGGAATGAAGATGCTGTGGAATACATTGTCTCTATTCACTATAAGCCATTCCATTTTCTTGTATTTTTTTATTGCATAGTATCAGTTTCCAATCTTTGCATTATGTCTTCTTCCTTCTAATAATTTGGTGAACTTTTTCTAGTGTACGAGTTTTGGAAAACACTCTAAACTTAATTTCTGTTTTACCCTTTTTTTTATTACATTTTCTGGGTCTGGAAAAGGTGTCAAAAAAAAAAACCTTTGACTCCCTTCTACGACGAGTTTCATGTCATAATTCACAATAAATTATTAGGCTGTATGAATGCTTTTTGCTTGAGTATATACTATTTTTACCTACCTTTTTCCTTCTTTTGATAATTTTGCATTTATTTTTCTAGATGTCGTATATGATAAGGATAAATCGATCTATCTAACTACATACAATAAAAAGTTTAAAAGATATCAATGTACCTAATCCAAGGACTTCAAAAGTTCAAATCAAATCCTTCAAAAAAAAAAAGAAATCTTTTTCAATTTTCCTTTTTCTTACAGATGAATTAATAAAAATACCGAAGGGAAGTGTATTAAGATTTTAATATTAAAGATAAAACAAAAGATGGTAGGGGCAGAGTAGGGAAAAGAGGTTGGTGTTGTAAACTATAGAAGTGTCCACAAGCAGAAGAAGACAATGTACAAGGTGGGCCATTGTTTTAACTGAATGCTTCACTGCCTCTGACTCAATTGGCCGTAGGAGAAGAATCCTAAGATGTTTTATGCAATAAAATAGAAAAATACACCATTTTCTTTTGCCCTTTGATTCCTTTCTCCCACAGGGCATGTGTGTGTTTCAGTCTTTCTCAAAAAAACCAAAGTAAAAAAAATAATTCACAATATTGTATTTTCTTAGTAAGGGTGGCAAGAAAAAATTCATGGACTTTTTAGTTAAAGGGGAAAAGAATATTTCTTTGTTATTTTTGGTAATAAATAGTAGTAGGGAGGGGATGGTCCATTGGTCCCAACTTCATCAGGCAAATTGACACACTTAAATAAATTTTCCTTTTTCTTTTTATGCATTTATACTGTCTATTTATTTATTTATTTATTTATTAGTTTTTTGGTTTGAGAAATTGAAGTGAAAAGTAATATATTTTGGAAGTGAATTAGAAAGATAGGAGATAATAGAAGAGAGTGAGAGTGAGAAACAATGATCCCAACTAACAATAGACTTTTTGTTTGAGAAATAATAGGATGAGTGAAGAAAAAGTGGCTAAACAAAGTTTGGGTTCAGAATAGTCTGACAAGATTCGGACAGGTCATGTCTTCCCAATTGAATAGGTTGTGGTCAGGAGTAACATCAGTACTAAAAAATATTAACAGCTTAGTAAAAACTAACATTTTTCATTCTTGTCTTTGTTTTTCAGTTTATTTATAATTTCAAATTTTGGTTTTTCTTCTATTAGTATAAAACTATTCTCGGATGGCATGTTGCTTTATGTTTTGTTTACATTAATAAAAAAGTAAAAATTGATTAACAATTTGATTTTTATATTTAAGGTTATGGTTTATTTTCATTTTTATATTTTTTACTTAATTAATTTTTATTATATGATAAATATAATTAATTTAGTCTTTTGTGTTAAATATAAGAAAATGATAAAATAAGACTGCGTTTATTACTATTTTTAAAACTTTATCCGGCAAAATAATTGCAATAATTAGCAAAATATTATTCTGCCTTTTGTTTTATTATTTATTTTTAAGATTTAAAATAATGTTTTAATAAAAACAATATTTTAATGCTTTTGTGACCAAACAGATAAATTAAGAAAAATTATGCAAAAAAATGTGACAACAACTTTGTGATTATTAAATTTGGATTTGGATTTGAAAATGAATTTGAGGGAGTAGAAACACTGATTTTAAAGAAAAGATAAATAAAAGTAAAATTATTTATTTATATTATGGAAAAATATGTGAGAAGTGAAGGAATAAGAGTCTTGTGAGTGATGTGATTAGTTTGATAGGTTAAAAAGAATATAATTAAAAATTTGTAAAATAAGTTTTATCATTCTGTCTAAAAAAAATTTTAAAATAAAATGGTTATTTTAAATTATTATTATTATTTTAGGGATTCTTCTTCTTTCTCGGTTTCTACTTCTTTTACAGCATAGAACTTCCAATGAAAGATCACCATAAAAGTTCCATCACCACAATGAGGAGAAACTATTTTGTATAAAAAAAGGAATGAGAAGAATCAATTTTTCATTCACATGCACCACAAAAAATTGATTGTCTGTGAAAGGAGAGCGAGGAAAATCATTATTTGTCCAGATATGAACATTAAGAGTGGATCTCCCACAAAATTACTTTAAGAAATCTCACCAACAACTACAGCAAACTCACACGTCTTTACTCAGTCTCAGATCTTTGCACACCTTTACACTACACACCATCATAGAGTCTGTGCACCGACCTTCTTTACAAATCAACTAGAGACAACACAACAACCACAATACAGAATGAAAACAACACGTCATTTTACACGCCTTCACCCAGTCTTAAATCTGGGCACACCTTCGCATAACTTTACACACCATCACAGAGTCTGCGCACCGACCTTCTTCACAAGCCAACTAGAGACAATGCAACACTACAATACAGAGTGAAAACAACAAGTCACACACACCTTCATCTAGATCTCAGATCTTTACACACATTCATACAATTTTACACACCATCAGAGATACTATGCACCGACCTTCTTCACAAACCAACTAGAGACAACACAACAATCACAACACAGAGTGAAAATAACAAGTCATTTCACACACCTTTGCATAACTTTACATACCATCACAGAGTCTGCGCACCGACCTTCTTCACAAGCCAACTAGAGACAACGCAACACCACAATACAGAGTGAAAACAACAAGTCACACACATTCACCCAAATCTTAGATTTTTGCACAGCTTTTACAAAACTTTATACACCATCATAAAGTCTGCGCACCGACCTTCTGCACAAATCAACTCAAGACAACACAACAACTACAATACAGAGTGAAAACAACAACTCAGTAAAACCTAACATTTTTTCATTCTTGTATTTTTTTTTATTTATAATTTCAAATTTTAGTTTTTTCTTCTATTAATAAAAAACTACTTTTGATCATTATCATAAGGCATGTTACTTTAAGTTTTGTTTAGATTAATGAATAAAGAATTGATTCATAATTGAACTTTTATATCTAAGGCTATTGTTTATTTGTTATTTTTTTATTCGATTAATTTTATTTATATGATAAATATAATCAATTTAGTCTTTTGTGTTAAAGTAAAAAATGTCTGACATCTCCAAATGGTATTACTGTCATTGTAAAAGAAGAGTCAAATTAGTATCATTTAAGAAAATATTAAAACTCAAATAAATAAAAAATAATATAGAGAAGAAACTGTCTAATAAATCTACATATACAAACCAAATAAAGAAAGAGTCATGGAATTCTTTAAATTAAGTAAAGTGAGTGGAAAATAAAGTTTTTAGACTGAAAAAAGAATGTCTGAAAAGTGATAGAAAAATTTAGAATAAATTTAATTGACATCATAGAAAAAATTTGGTTGTATATTATTATCTTTAAAAATAATTTATAAATAATTTAATGTAAACAATAAATTTTAAAAAATGTAAATCGAAGTTAAAATTGAATTTAAATTAAAATAAAAAATTATTATAAATCTTTGATGAACAAAAAAAACATATGTTATAATAAAAATATATTTAGCTAAATTGTTAAAATTTAAATAAATTAATTTCATTTTGTTTACTATTTTTTTAACATAAAACATATATTAAGTATCAATTTAGCTGATTTTCAAAAGGTTCTTTCTACAATGGATTTCTGATTTAATGATAAGGGTAATTTTTTTATTTTTTTCTGATTATATATAAAATAAAAGTTAAAAATATTATCTTATTTTCTTATTAGGCTTTGATATCTTCACTATTTCTCCCTGATCATGTTTCTTGGAAACAAGTAATACATAACATTAATTTACAGCCTACCAAAAATTCTTGCTAGTCTCAAATACAATTAGATAAGTAACCTGAATCAGTAAAATTTAATTCAATGATTTTCCTTAACAAAAACGAGAAAAAATAAAACAACTCTTCATCTTTTTACTTTCCAACTCATTTTAATGAAATTTTTGGTTAGTGTCACTAAAAATAAAATAAAATAACATATTTCTTCTTTTCTTTTCTTTTCTTGGTAACTGTAAGTGCATACCATATTATGAAGAACTAACATTATTCTGAGCCAACTCAAACTTAAATCTATAATGTTCAATCTAATTAACTTTACTCCATTTAGTGATTCGACCAAAATTGACCCAATTAATTTTAGTTTTAATACCATGCATGATTAAAAAGTTAACAAATTTGCCCTAAGTAACAATTTATAATGGAATGATGATGTACCAAACTTTTACATGATCAATTAATGTAGTTTAATTATTTTAAATAATACATACGCCAAGAAAATTATAAAATAAATAAAACATATATTTTTAATCTTTATAACTTACTCTACTTTTAACATTTGCTCTTTACACAAGGGATTGATTGTAAGTTAACTTTATTAATTTCTTCAGATAAGAAAATGATAAAACAAGACTGACTGCGGTTATTACAACTTTTAAAACTTTATCCGGCGTAAATTTGCAATAAATAGCAAAATATTACTCTGCCTTTTATTTTGTTATTTATTTTCAAAATTAAAAAAAAAATGTTTTAATACCAAACCAAATAAAATAAGAAAAACTATGGAAAAAATGTGACAATCGGTGATTACTAAATTTGGATTTGGATTTTAAGGTGAATTTGAGAGATTATAAACACCAATTTAAAAAATAAATAAAATAAATGAAAGTAAAATTGTCTATATTATGAAAAAATATGTGAGAAGTGAAGGCATAAGAAATTTGTGAGTGATGTAATTAGTTTGATAGGTTAAAAAAATAATTAATAAAATTTAAAGACAAGTTTTACATGTCTAAAAAATAGTTTGAAATAAAATGTTTTAATTGATAAAATTATATTAAAATAAAATAAGATCATTATCATTATTATTTTAGGGATTTCTTCTTCTTTTTCGGTCTCTTCTTCTTTTTAAAGTATAGAAATCGTAAGAAAAAATCATCATAAGAGTTCTACCACCACAATGAGAATAAACCATTCTTTATAAAACAAGGATGAGAAAAATCAATTCTCCACTCACATGCAATACAAAAAACCAATTGTATGTGAGAAGAGAGTGAGGAAAATCATTTATCGTTCATATATGACCATTATGAGTCGATTATCCCTTAGGATTACTTTAGGAAATCTTGCCAACAACTGCAGCAAAGTCATGCACTTTCACTCAGTCTCAGATCTTTGCACACCTTCACTCAATTTTACCCACCATCACAGAGCCTGTGCACTGACCTTCTTCACGAATCAACTAGAGACAACACAACAACCACAATACAGAGTAAAAACAACACGTCACATATCTTCACCCAGATCTCACATCTTTGCACACATTCGCACAATTTTACACACCATTGTAGAGCATGCGTACCGACCTTCTTCACAAACCAACTACAAACAACACAACAACCATAATACAAAGTGAAGATAACATGTCACGTCACACACCTTCACCCAGTCTCAGATCTGGGCACACCTTCGCATAACTTTACACTCCACCAAAGAGTCTGCGCACCGACCTTCTTCACAAGCCAACTAATGACAACACAACACCACAATACAGAGTGAAAACAATATGTCACACACATTCACCCAAATCTCATATTTTTTTCACAGTTTTGCACAACTTTACACACCATCATAAAGTATGCGCATGTCCTTCTTCACAGACCAACTAAAGACAACACAACAACCACAATACAAAGTGAAAACAACAGCTCAATAAAATCTAGCATTTTTTCATTATTGTATTTGTTTTGTTTTTTGTTTATTTGTAATTTCAAAAATTGGGTTTTCTTCTATTAGTAAAAAACTATTTTTGATAATCACAATTAATTCTTAGAAGACATGTTGCTTTAGGTTTTGTTTAGATTAATGAAAAAACAATTGATTCATAATTTAATTTGTATATCTAAGGTTATGGGTTATTTTTATTTCTATATTTTTAATTCGATTAATTTTCATTATATGATAAATAAATATAATCAATTTAGTTTTTGTGTTAAAGTTCATGCTCTGACGTCTCCAAGTGGTGTATCAATGTCCATAGAACTTTCAAAACGGGTAACTCGGCTCGACTCGGTTCGACCCACCACGGATTGATGATTTAGTGAGCCAACCCAACCCGGCTTACTTTTTAGCGAGCCAAAAAAATTCAAACCCGGTCCGACCCACCACGGGTTGGCGGGTTAAACGAATTGGCTCACAGGTTCACTTAATTAAAAAAAAATTATTTTTTTATTTTTTTCCAGTCAAAACTAAATTGTAATTCTAATTAAAGTCTAAATAAACTTTAATATAATTCAAATACAAACCAAAATAAAAGAAATACAAATTATTTATGTGTTGGATAAAAAAACATCGTAACATGACCCAACTGTAAAGTTCAACTTAATAAAAAAATATATAAACACTTGTGTGACCCTTTTATTTACGGGTTGGTAAGCCAACCCGGTTCAGCACGGGTTCAACCCGGATGAGTCGGGTTCTAAATGAGTCGGGTCAAAAATCAAACCATATTGAAATTTGTAAAAAAATTTCAACCCAAGTCGGTCCGAACCCGTGGTGAGCCGGGTTGACTCGTGGGTTCCAACCCATCTTGACAACTCTAACTGTCCAATGAAAAGATTGAATTAGTACTATTTAAGAAAATATTAAAACTCAAATGAATAAAAAATAATATAAGGATAAACTGACTAATACATCTTCATATACAAAGTAAATTAAAAATAATTATGGAATTCTTTAAATTAAAAAAAAAAGTGACTGAAAATAAAGTTTTTAGACTGAAAAAATAATGAATGAAAAGTGATAGAAAAATTTAGAATAAATTTAGTTGACATGATAAAATAAATTTGGTTGTATATTAATATCTTTAAAAATAGTTTATAAAATAATTTAATGTAAACAATAAATTTTAGAAAATGTAAATTGAATTTAAATTAAAATAAAAAATTATTATAAAGTTTTGATTAGGGATGTCAACGGGGCGGGTAGGGTACGGGTAGTAGCTCCCCCGTACCCTACCCGCTGGATAAATATTTGCCCCATACCTGTACCCATATCCGTCGGGTATCCGTTATGCGGGTAACCGTCTATTTTTTTCATATTGACGGGTATCCGCGGGTATTTACAAAAATATTTTAAAAAATAAATATTTAACCATAATTAGTGCTTAGATCAACAAGTCTCCTTTCTCTGATTGATTCTTGAAAAACAAACAAATAAAAAATCA